>Ga0308159_1000131_pt1 | contig 264644 bp, 225 predicted proteins | sample PhyCR1_FD_201040 | JGI IMG/M metagenome (GOLD analysis project Ga0308159, IMG submission 201040) | Phyllosphere microbial communities from UC Gill Tract Community Farm, Albany, California, United States - DLSLC.R1 | ecosystem: Host-associated > Plants > Phyllosphere > Unclassified | place... | reverse complement strand
TGCGCGTGCGCGGCTTCGTTCAGGACGACGCGCATATCTTCTGTACCGAAGAGCAGATGCAGTCCGAATCGGCGGCCTTCATCAAGCTGACCATGGACGTCTATGCCGATTTCGGCTTCAAGGACATCCAGCTCAAGCTGTCCACGCGTCCCGAGAAGCGAGTCGGCTCCGACGAGCTGTGGGATCGCGCCGAGTCGGCCTTGGCCGCAGCGCTCGATGCTGCTGGCCTGCCTTACGACCTGCAGCCGGGCGAGGGCGCCTTCTACGGTCCCAAGATCGAGTTTTCGCTGAAGGATTGTCTGGGTCGTGTCTGGCAATGCGGTACACTGCAGCTCGATTTCAACCTGCCGATCCGTCTGAGTGCCGAATACGTCACCGAAGACAACGGGCGCAAGCATCCCGTGATGCTGCACCGGGCGATCCTGGGTTCGTTCGAGCGATTCGTCGGTATCCTGATCGAGCACTACGAAGGCGCATTCCCGGCCTGGCTGGCGCCCGTGCAGGCCGTGGTGATGAATATCACTGATAAACAAGCGGATTTCGTGCAGCTCGTCGAAAAAAATCTGACGGAAAGCGGGTTTCGTGCCAAGTCCGACTTGAGAAATGAAAAGATCGGCTTTAAAATCCGTGAGCATACTTTGCTCAAGGTTCCTTATCTCCTGGTCATCGGGGACAAGGAAGTTGAAACGCAAACTGTCGCTGTGCGTACCCGTGAAGGTGCTGACCTGGGCTCCATGCCCATCGCCCAATTCACCGAGTACCTGGCACAAGCGGTATCCCGGCGTGGTCGCCCAGATTCGGAGTAATTATTATTAAGCGTGAAATGAGACAAGATAAACGAGCTGCACCGAAAGCCCCGATCAACGAGAATATCTCGGCACGCGAGGTTCGGTTAATTGGAGCTGAGGGTGAGCAGCTTGGGATTGTGTCAATTGAAGACGCGCTTCTTAAGGCTGAAGAGGCCAAGCTGGATCTGGTAGAAATTTCTGCCGATGCAGTACCCCCTGTCTGCAAACTGATGGACTACGGCAAATCGATCTTCGAGAAGAAGAAACAGGTTGCTGCTGCCAAGAAGAATCAGAAGCAGATCCAGGTTAAAGAAATCAAGTTTCGTCCAGGGACGGAGGAAGGGGATTACCAGGTAAAACTACGCAACCTGGTACGTTTCCTGAGTGACGGGGACAGGGCCAAGGTATCGTTGAGATTCCGCGGTCGTGAGATGGCCCACCAGGAGCTGGGCATGGAACTGTTGAAGCGGGTTGAAGGTGACCTGCTCGAATACGGTTCCGTTGAGCAGCATCCTAAGATGGAAGGACGCCAGCTGATTATGGTCATCGCCCCGAAAAAGAAGAAGTGACCACCAGGGCACGGCAGGCCTTGCGGTTATGTTTATCAACTGAATGCGGAGTATCCGAACATGCCAAAGATGAAGACTAAAAGTGGTGCAGCTAAGCGGTTTTTGAAAACCGCGAACGGCATCAAGCACAAACACGCTTTCAAGAGCCACATTCTGACCAAAATGTCGACTAAGCGTAAGCGTCAACTGCGCGGTAGCAGCTTGCTGCATCCGTCTGACGTGGCAAAAGTCGAGCGCATGCTGCGCCTTCGTTAATTTTGATCAAGAATAGAGGAAGTAACTCATGGCTCGTGTAAAGCGTGGCGTCATTGCCCGTAAGCGTCACAAAAAAATTCTGAAACTTGCTAAAGGCTACTACGGCGCGCGTTCACGCGTATTCCGTGTTGCCAAGCAAGCGGTAATCAAGGCAGGCCAATACGCCTACCGTGACCGTCGTCAGAAAAAACGTCAGTTCCGCGCTCTGTGGATTGCTCGTATCAACGCTGGTGCTCGTAATAACGGCCTGTCGTACAGCCGTCTGATCGCTGGCCTGAAAAAGGCGTCCATCGAGATCGACCGTAAGGTTCTGGCTGATCTGGCAGTGAACGAAAAAGCGGCGTTTGCTGCGATTGTCGAGAAAGCTAAAGCCACCTTGGCTTAAGTACCCCCGACAGTCATCCGGGCTCACCTTTCGTGAGCCCAGATGTTAAACGTCATAAATAGGGGAAGAGCCTTCAAGCTCTTCCCCTATTTTGTATCTGGAGTCTGTACATGGAAAACCTGGATGCGCTGGTTTCTCAAGCACTTGAGGCCGTGCAACACGCTGAAGACATCAATGCCCTGGAACAGATCCGGGTTCACTTCCTTGGCAAGAAGGGCGAGCTGACTCAGGTGATGAAGACCCTGGGCAACCTGCCTGCCGAAGAGCGTCCGCAAGTCGGTGCGCTGATCAACGTTGCCAAGGAGCGTGTAACAGAGGTTCTCAATGCTCGCAAAGCGGCTTTCGAGGAGGCGGAACTCAGCGCCAAGCTCGCCGCCGAGTGCATTGACGTCACTCTGCCGGGCCGTGGCCAGACCTCGGGCGGTCTGCACCCGATTACGCGGACCCTGGAGCGTATCGAACAGTTCTTCACTCATATTGGCTATGGCATCGCCGAAGGCCCTGAGGTTGAAGACGACTATCACAACTTTGAAGCGCTCAACATCCCAGGCCACCACCCGGCCCGGTCGATGCACGACACCTTCTATTTCAACGCGAACATGTTGTTGCGCACCCATACCTCGCCGGTACAGGTCCGCACCATGGAGTCGCAGCAGCCGCCGATTCGCATTGTCTGCCCAGGCCGTGTGTACCGTAGCGACTCCGATATCACTCACTCGCCGATGTTTCACCAGGTCGAAGGCCTGCTGGTCGATCGTGACATCAATTTCGCCGACCTGAAGGGCACGATCGAAGAGTTCCTGCGGGTATTCTTCGAGAAGGAACTGGCGGTGCGTTTCCGTCCTTCGTACTTCCCGTTCACCGAGCCTTCCGCCGAAGTCGATATGGAATGCGTGATGTGCAGCGGTAAAGGCTGCCGGGTCTGCAAGCAGACTGGCTGGCTGGAAGTCATGGGATGCGGCATGGTTCATCCGAATGTGCTGCGTATGTCCGGGATCGATCCGGAAGAGTTCCAGGGCTTTGCCTTCGGCATGGGCGCCGAGCGTCTGGCCATGCTGCGTTACGGTGTCAATGACTTGCGCCTGTTCTTCGACAACGACTTGCGGTTCCTTGCGCAATTTCGCTAGTCGCGCGTCCGTAACGAATCTATTAGGAGAGCAGGATGAAATTCAGTGAACAATGGCTGCGCGGCTGGGTTAGCCCGCAGGTAAGTCGTGACGAGCTGGTAGCCCGTCTATCGATGGCCGGTCTTGAGGTCGACAGCGTAACGCCGGCCGCCGGTGATTTCAGTGGCGTGGTAGTGGGCGAGGTGTTGAGCACCGAGCAACACCCGGATGCCGACAAGCTGCGCGTTTGCCAGGTCAGTAATGGTTCGGAGACCTTCCAGGTTGTCTGCGGCGCGCCGAACGTGCGCCCGGGCCTGAAGGTCCCGTTCGCCATGATCGGTGCCCAGTTGCCGGGCGACTTCAAGATCAAGAAGGCCAAGCTGCGTGGAGTGGAATCCAACGGCATGCTGTGCTCCCAGGCTGAGCTGCAAATCGGTGAGGGCAATGACGGCCTCATGGAGTTGCCGGTCGATGCGCCGGTGGGTGAGGACGTTCGCACCTACCTGAGCCTGGACGATGCCAGCATCGAGGTCGATCTGACCCCTAACCGCGGGGACTGCCTGTCCCTGGCCGGCATGGCCCGTGAAGTGGGTGCCTTGTACGCGGCCAAGGTGCAGCGTCCGGAAGTGCCGGCGATTCCTGCGGCGCATGACGAAGTGCGTCCAGTGGAAGTGCTGGCTCCGGCTGCCTGCCCACGTTACCTGGGGCGTGTCGTCCGCAATGTCGACCTGTCCAAGCCTACTCCGCTGTGGATGGTCGAGCGCCTGCGTCGCGCCGATGTGCGCAGTATCGATGCTGCAGTGGACATCACCAACTACGTGATGCTCGAACTGGGCCAGCCGCTGCATGCCTTCGATCTCGCCGAGATCAATGGCGGCATCCGTGTACGAATGGCTGAAGAGGGCGAGAAGCTGGTATTGCTCGACGGTCAGGAAGTGACCCTGCGCAGCGATACCCTGGTGATTGCCGACCATACCCGAGCCCTGGCGATTGCCGGCGTGATGGGGGGGGAGCACAGTGGTGTCACCGCCAATACCCGTGACGTATTTCTGGAAAGTGCCTTCTTCGACCAGATCGCGGTTGCTGGCAAGGCGCGTTCCTATGGCCTGCATACCGATGCTTCCCATCGCTATGAGCGTGGTGTGGACTGGCAGCTTGCTCGCGAAGCCATGGAGCGGGCTACTGGCTTGCTGCTGGAAATCACGGGTGGAGACGCGGGGCCGATCATTGAAACGCTCAGCGAGCAGCATCTGCCATCCGTTGCGCCTGTCACCTTGCGCGCTGAACGCATCACTCAGATGCTGGGCATGGAAATCGACGGCCTCGAGGTAGAGCGTTTGCTCACCGCCCTGGGCCTGACTGTAACTGCCGATGGGGCAGGGCAGTGGCGTATTGAGGTGCCGAGCCATCGCTTCGATATCAGTCTTGAGGTTGACCTGATCGAAGAGCTGGCACGTCTTTATGGTTACAACCGTCTTCCGGTTCGCTATCCGCAGGCTCGTCTGGCGCCTCAAGCCAAGGCCGAGGCCGAGGGTGACCTGCCTGCTTTGCGTCGTTTGCTGGTTGCTCGTGGTTATCAGGAAGCGATCACCTACAGCTTCATCGATCCGAAGCTGTTCGAACTGTTCAACCCAGGCGTCGAACCGCTGTTGCTGGCCAATCCGATTTCGGCCGACATGGCAGCCATGCGTTCCTCTCTGTGGCCGGGCCTGGTCAAGGCGCTTCAGCACAACCTGAACCGTCAGCAGGATCGTGTCCGCATGTTTGAAAGCGGCCTGCGTTTTGTTGGTCAGCTGGAAGGTTTGAAGCAGCAGCCGATGCTGGCAGGTGTTGTATGTGGCAGCCGCTTGCCTGAAGGCTGGGCGCAAGGTCGCGATGGCGTGGACTTCTTCGACGTCAAGGCGGATGTCGAAGCGGTACTGGGTTTTGCCGGTGCTCTTGATGCATTCACCTTTGTGCCGGGCAAGCATCCAGCGCTTCATCCTGGTCAGACGGCTCGCATCGAGCGTGACGGTCGTGAAGTCGGTTTCCTGGGGGCCATTCACCCAGAGCTGGCGAAGAATCTCGGCCTGGACCGCCCTGTCTATGTCTTTGAACTGGTCCTGAGTGAAGTGGCTCAAGGGCGTTTGCCGAAGTTCCATGAGCTGTCGCGCTTCCCGGAAGTGCGTCGAGACCTGGCATTGCTGGCGGATCGTGACGTGGCGGCCAGCGCCGTTCTGGACGTAATCCGTGAAAATGCAGGTGAGTGGCTGACAGACCTAAGGCTGTTTGACGTCTATCAGGGTAAAGGCATTGATCCTCATAGAAAAAGCCTTGCCGTCGGCTTGACCTGGCAGCATCCATCGCGCACTCTTAACGACGATGAGGTGAACTCTACGACGCAAAATATCCTCACCTCGCTCGAACAAAGGTTGAACGCCACGTTAAGGAAGTGACGTATGGGGGCTCTGACGAAAGCTGAAATGGCCGAACGTCTCTACGAAGAGCTAGGCCTGAATAAACGCGAGGCCAAGGAATTGGTCGAGCTATTCTTTGAAGAAATCAGGCACGCTCTCGAAGATAACGAACAGGTCAAATTGTCCGGTTTCGGTAACTTCGACCTTCGGGATAAACGCCAGCGTCCTGGCCGCAACCCGAAAACGGGTGAAGAAATCCCGATCACGGCGCGCCGTGTGGTCACCTTTCGTCCAGGGCAGAAGTTGAAGGCCCGAGTTGAGGCTTATGCTGGAACCAAGTCATAACGACGAGCTCCCGGTCATTCCGGGCAAGCGCTACTTCACCATTGGTGAAGTCAGTGAGCTCTGTGCGGTCAAGCCGCATGTGCTGCGTTATTGGGAGCAGGAGTTTCCTCAACTCAACCCCGTCAAGCGCCGCGGAAATCGCCGGTATTATCAGCGCCAGGATGTGCTGATGATCCGGCAGATCCGCGCGTTGCTTTATGACCAGGGGTTCACCATCGGCGGGGCGCGCCTGCGTCTTTCCGGTGATGAGGCCAAAGACGATACGACCCAGTACAAGCAATTGATCCGTCAGATGATCTCTGAGCTGGAAGATGTGCTTGTAGTGCTAAAAAAGTAATTCTCTGTTTTAAATACTTCCACTTTTCAAAAGCTTGCGGTATATTCCTCAACGTTTCCTGAGAAGTGAAACAGATTTCACGCCTAGTCGGGGCGTAGCGCAGTCCGGTAGCGCACTAGCATGGGGTGCTAGGGGTCGAGTGTTCGAATCACTCCGTCCCGACCATATTATTCAATGACTTAGCCCAATCTTCACAGGTTGGGCTTTTTCATTGGTGGGGAGTTTTTCGAGACTTCATCCTGTTTTTCTCCTCAAGATCGTCAGTACCGGTCCCCGCGAGTCGGTTGCTGATACCATGTTCGCAGCCTCAATCAGATGCCCAAGCTCAGCGCCCGAGTAGTGACTGGTGATGCTGCCGTTTTTGTGCCCCATCCATACGCGCACCGCCCGGATGTGCGCTGAGAGCTGTTGCTACCTTGGTCTGTTCGCAATTGGCGCCGCCGCCGAACGCTACTGACTGAAGATGACCTGCTATTGCGTGATCAACATCGCTGCCGCCGTCAGTGCTTCTAAGAGCGCCGGCGGGAGAGTCCGCTTTCTCGCCTCGGCGCGGTGCAGTATCCCGGCACACGCCTTCTCGCTCAAAAAGTACCTCGGTGGGATCGAACCCGTCTCGAGCACTTGCGACAACGAACACACGACGGCATCGTTGGGCCAGGCCGAAATATTGGGCGTCCAGGACCCGCCACGCGATTGTTCTTTTGGGTCCATACACACAACCAGCGTCCTGCCATTTCTTCCCTGGAGGCTGCAGCTCGCAGTCTTCCCCAGCAAGCGAGCCAAGAAAGCATCCGAAGGCGTTCCCTTTATCGCTGAGGACACCGGGGACGTTCTCCCAGACGACGATTGAGGCGGCTTTTCGTTGGTTCCGTGTAGATGTTCCATGCGAGGTAGAGCAGGGCGGGGAGGATCATCAGCTTCGTACTAAACCCACCGCTAAGGGCAAGTGCTTTCTAAGAATCGCCTGATGCCCAAGGCCATTCAGCATGGCTAACGTACGCCACTCGTTGGCCGATACGTAAAGCCCTCTCCATGAAGCGTTTCAAACTCCATCGCCCTGTCCCGCTAACGAAAGCGATCCATACGCTATGTCTGACGCTGCTCTTCGCGTCAAACTACGCGGGCGCGGCAACTTGCTCGTTCTACCCCAATCATCATCAAACAACTATCACAATGCAGGTACCAGCTACACTTTCGATTCCTCGTGATACACCTAACGGCACCGTAATATATGAAAGTCCTTCGTTAACACTTGGGCCTACGCCCAGCTCGTATAAATGCACCAACGAGTTTTCATATGGTGTTCAGAACAACGTCGGGGTGTCTAAATCGGGCGACCTTGTTTACGCCATTGGAAGCACCGGGCTCGCATGGCAGTGGGCCTTCAAAGACAACATAACCATACCAATTTATCCAGGTATTCGGCGAGAAGCGGGCGGATACGGATGGGACACCACAAGACACGTGCTACGACTAATCAAAATAGCGGATGTAATCGATGCATAGAAAATCGCTGCAGGAACACTCGGGGTTTTCCATGCAGACGGTGTATCACCACTAGCAATGGCGACCAATGGCACAACGATTGTGCCTCAATCCTGTGAAACGCCTGGCATCAAAGTTGACATGGGTTCGCATGACATAAGTATCTTTGCCAATAACGGAGCGTATTCCGAGCCCGTCAAATTTGATATCAGTCTCAATAATTGCCCGGCAGGCATAAAGAAAGTGACTTACACCCTCAAGCCCACCTCAACTTCCCCCTCTCAAAACTCCACGCAGGGTATCGTGAAGCTGAGTGCCGATTCGACTGCTCAGGGTGTGGCCTTGCAAATACTTAACAGCGACGGAAACCCGATCGTTTTACATCAAAGCTATGTATTCACGGACTATTCCTCGGCTGGAGGCAACTTGAAAATCCCTGTGAGCGCTCGGTACTTTCGCACTGCTAAAACAGGTGGAAATGGTGGGTTTGACAAGGGAATGCGCGCCGGATCAGCTAACGCAAACATCGCGTTTGTCATGAGTTACCTTTGAATCCATTGATGCGCTGGCATAGCCAGTTGTCCGCGCACCCTCTTTAAGAATCGTCTGATTTTCGCCACCCCCGGCCGCCTTGACTGTGCCTGCATGCGATTGAAGAATTACCTGCATCAGATCAGCCCTGTCCACGCCCCATGCGGCGCAACGCCTGTTGTGCATTTTTGCGTGGGTGCTGCTGGTGGGCATCCTCGGCGCCGTGTACAGCTTTCTGCTGTTCACCTTCAAGAATGAAATTTCTCAACGTCGCCAAGGACGGCGCAACACACGACCTGTGCGATATCGCTCAGCGAGCGTGGCGTTATTGGATTGATTACCGCCATGAAAGGTAAAGCAAACTAAGGAGCCGCCCTCCGTGACCGGTGGGGGCGATTCGGTTTCGGTTGGGGTATACGGATGGCCGGCATGAATCCGATCACAAAAGAAGCAGGGCGATGGGCGTTAAACAGATTGGGTGGTCAGGCCTATGCGGGTTTGTCCTTCTAGCTGTAACTGTTGTGGGCCTGCCGGTTGCGGTTTTCGCCGGAGTCGTTGATTTGCTGACCTTCTTGTCTATCGGGGCACTATGGCTCGTGGTATCTGCTGCGATGATATTTGGTCACGATATTACTGAGATCACACTTTGGGAGGCCTCTATCAAGCGGGACGTGACGGCTGCTAAGCAAGCCAGGGATGAGGTCGAAGTGATTCGTGACCAGCTCCGCAAGGTGTCTGCGGTGACTGTCGAAAACTCCTACATAATCACCGGCGAACTCTTGCTATTGGTCAAGCATTTGATGGGCGACGAAATTTGGAAATCGCTCAAACCGGCCCTGGCATGAAGCGCCTGTTTCAAAACATGAACGAAGTTTGGAAGTTCGTGAGCCTGATCCGGTTAAGGCCGAGCTATTGAGGAATCCGCCTTCATGCGCCGCCCGGCGAATGGCTGATTCGGACTTTTCGATGGCGGCCATGGCCTGGTCGATGGTCATGTTTTTTGCGAGCTCGCGGATGGTGTCTACGTAGGCCTTGCGCTCGGCGAAGTGGTCTTCGTAAGTGCGCTTGGGCTGCGGGCGGACGGCGCGTTTGCCATGCTGGCTACCCAGGTCCTTGCGTGGCCGGCGACGCTGGAACCTGAAAGACTCCAGCACCTGGACCTTGTTGCCTGCCATGAAGAAGGCAGCCTTAACTGCCTCCAGCTCTGCCTGGCGCTGTGCACCTAGCCTACTTTTTGAAAATCACGTTCGCGCGGACGATTAACTGGTCATTGACCGTTACTTTGCAGTTGCGCCCAATCTCGGTTTTTTTATCTGTGCCAAGTACGGGGTCGCACTGAAGAAAGACCTTCTTGCCTTGGTAGTCGCGAGTAACGCCGCCAGTTGTTGTGCTCGCAGGTTCTTTCATGAATTTTCTATTCCATGGGCCAAAGTAGATCTCTGGTTCACCACCGCCGAAGAAGCCCGACTCGGGCGTAGCACAGATGGTGCCCTCCATCCTTTCGCCATCAATGATGTTTGCGTCTGTGTAACAAGAGATCAGACCTTTGCCGGTGACCAGATCTGTCGGCCCTCTGTTGATCCATGTAGGTGCCGCTACACATCCGGCCAGAGTTACTGTGGCAAGCGCGAACGCCAAGATAGAAACGCTTTGTACGCGGAACATGGAATGAGTATCCCTACATTTGAAAGGGCGCATTTAATACCGGCATTAGGCCATCATTTCAAGCTCAAGGTGATCCATGGATAGGCCATACCCTCCGGCGTCTCTGCTTGAGCTGGCTGACCTATCCGACTTCGGCATCCGCCTGACACCAGCGCTTGAAGTGTGGGAGTGGCTCCAAGCCGAGATCCTTTCCGACACCGGCAGCATTCACAACGAAAACCATGCCCACCTATTGGATGCAGACATCCAGGTCATGTGGGCATCTTCAAGCTTCGAGAAGCAGGGCCGCATAGTCCTGGGCCAGGCCGAGCAGGTATCGCGGGCCCTACTGCGGCTACAACGGCGGGCCCGTGGCCGATGAGAACGACATCATCGTCACCGACGCCTCCAAGGACAAATGCGGCGGGCGCCTGAGCAGCTGCAAGCTTCGCTTCGGCGAGAACAACCCTCTGCCTTACGGCTCATTCCCGGCCGCTGGCCTGCTTCGGAGCTGACCATGAACAAGTCCACCCGCGCCGCCATTGAGCGGCATGCGCTGGCTGAGTACCCGCGTGAGTGCTGCGGCCTGGTGATTCGCGAAGGGCGAAAGGAAGTCTATGTGCCTTGCCGCAACACGGCCTCGACACCAAGCGAGCATTTCCGCCTGGCGCCCGAGGACTTCGCCGCCGCCGAGGATCGCGGCCAGGTGCTGGCGGTCGTGCATACCAGGCTCGCTGATCGGTCGCAAGTTCGCCCATGGCGTGCACGACTGCTTGAGCATCGTCCTCGACTTCTACTGCCGCGAAATGGGCATCGACCTGGGCCAGTGCGAGCGGGAGGACGGGTGGTGGGAGAAGGGCCGGAACCTCTACCTGGAGAACCTGCCCGCGGCCGGGTTCGTTCAAGTCAGCGCCCCTCAGCATGGCGACATGGTGCTGATGCAGACTCGCTCGAAGGTGCCGAACCAGGCCGGGGTATACTTGGCCGACGGCGTCCTGAAGACCGAGCCCGAACACTTCCCGGCGCCGGGGACGATCCTGCATCACCTCTACAGCCGAGACAGCAAGCGGGACATCTATGGTGGTTATTGGCGGGAAGTTACGGTGAGCTACTGGCGGCATAAGTGTGTACAAACAACAGGAGCCGATCTGCTCAAATAAGGCTGCTCGTCAGGTGCAAAGAACCTTAACCTTGCCTTAGAATGAAGCTTTCCCGCCCTTCAAAGGAATGATTACGTGGTGAGCAACAACGCCATCTGCTGTCCGCACTGCCAAGGTCAAAATGTCCAGCTTCTTTCTGTCATCCATGCTGCTGGCACCTCTCATATACAAACAACCCACCAAGCGCAATCCCAATCCGGATTCGGACCAAGCGTGACCGTTGAAACTACAGGTCGGCACCAGACCCATTTGGCGGCAAGCGTCGGCCCACCTCCAGGTAAGCGCTTGCTTGGCCCCGTCATCCTTACGGGGGTTGGCGCCATCATCTTGTACGACGGCCTCAAGCTTATGAACACGTTCTGGGGCGTGGATTGGACGAGGTTTTTCATTGGCGCGATATTTATCACCGTCGGTGTGATCGGATTCGTTCGCCACTGGAAATTCAACGTCGCGCAGTACGACAAACTGGAAGAGTGGCGTCGCACTTGGATGTGTCATGCCTGCGGCACACGATTCCAGCCGTAAACGTTACAGAGAGGGCACCTTCGGGTGCCTTTCTTTTTTGTGGTTCTCAAACGACGCTTGGTGCTTAGCCGAATGCGGTACCGTAGTCGAAGCGAAAGCTTGGTGGTTGATTCGGAATTGCTGCGGTGACTGCTGGCGGCGTTACGCGCTAAACCTCAGTTACACCAAACCATCATCTCGCCTCGACGGAGTGTTGGTGTTGGCTTTTTTTCAGGTATCACGTCGATGGTAGAGTTTCTCGTCTTTGAACAGGGATGCTCGCGATGTGAAGACAATGAAGCCGGTTCAGCCTTATTTGCTTGAGCCTCATGACACTGTTAATCCTGCCGATCTAGAGTGCTACCGCTTGACGGCCGGGGACAAGAGGCAAATTGAGGCCGCTATCGAAACGCACGGCGCCCGTTCTCTTGAAAACGTCACCAAGGGTGGGGCGATGCTGTAGCTTCGATTCCCCATGCGCTTCGCTGGAGAGGATGAGGAATATCTTCGCGCCTTATTCGCACCCGAAACTCTTGAGAAAAAGCCTTGGGATGGCCCTGATCACATCGTCATCAATAAACTCGAGCGCGACTCCAAAGGCGTCGTAGTGGTGGAAAGTTACTCCCCATTTCAGGACCGATTCTTAAAGTTGCCATATGAGAAAAGGCTTGATGGTTCGAGTGGGATCGTTGCCTACCAGTTCTGTGCAACGCTGCAGGCACGAAACTCACTTCGAGTGCTTCAGCGGCATGGTCGTCTTGCTACTGCTGACTTGCGGCTGTCAGTCTTTCTCAACACTGCCGCCTCGGGTGGTAGCAGTGGGGTGTCAGCCACCGCCGGCACCTGCGGCGTGGTTCATGGAGGCGCGCGAGCCGAACTTGCCCCTGCGGCTGCTCAACGAATTGTCGCCATCGCCGGAGACGGTGACCAAGGATTGATCGCCCTGGCGGCCTGTCAGAGCTACGTCAAAGAAATCGTTTCAACGAAGTGAAAAAGAGCGGTCGGGCCAGTTGCGTCAACATCTGACCCCGCCTCTGTTCCAGTCGTAATGTACCTTCAGACAATCCCCGCCAATATTCTTACCGCAGCAGTGCGCGGGGATGTTGACCTAAACGAACTGGCTCGACTGCATCTGCGGTTCCAACACGAAAGCTGGGGGCCAGCAATCACAAGTTACTCAACTTCAAAACGCTTCATACACAGGTTTGGTGCAGTCTTCGTATACCACCTGGCAAGCCTTGCCTCCCGTGTCTACACACCACTGTTGAGCCACCTTGCGGGCCTCTTCAGGGTCTTTGGCACTGGCCAGACCAGCGCGGGACAGTCCGTCCTTGCTGCTGGGAACTACCCATGCGACACATTGGTTTCGATACGTAAAAATCACCTTGCAATCAGTCGCCCCCCGCCTGCTGCAATCCGACAAGGCCGACTTCTCGGCACTCTCCTTGCTGGGCCTGCTAACCGCAACGCCTGCATCTGCGGTTGCTCCAGATGAAGCGATTGCGCCCCAGGTTTTATGCCACTGCCCAGCGGGCTCCTGCTCGCGGGAGCTCCCGCCAGCGCCTGGGATCGGAGCGCAGCCGCCAACCCCTTGATCGCCGATGGGATATTGCCCTGCAGGACACCTCCCCTCCGCATGTGCAATTGCCGGAAAGGCAAGAGCCAATAGCAAAAGCAAATTGGCCCCGCGAAGCGGTACCGTGCCCAACATAGACGATTTCATATAAACCTCAGTTTCACGCAGAGCCCATGTTTGCGCACTACTCACCCGATGCGTTCCCTCGTGTTCCGGGATGTATCACCAATCGCTGATCGTCTTGAGGGCTGTTGTCCTCGGCCGCGTAGGGCCGTTCAGAAAAATAGTTTGGGTATGCCAGTTACGGCGGTCAATATAGGATGGATGTGCTAATGGCCCATAGCCGTTATCGATTGGGGCCGCAAACGTTACCTTGAGCCCTCAAAAAGGGCACCACCCCCCGCCCAGGTTTACCCTCGATTACGCATATAGGCTGGGAACACATCAACCTGACTGGCGATTACGTCTGGCGGCAGGCCGCAAGCTGGAAGGCGGGAAGTTCAGGCCGGTACGACAGCTCGGAAAACGTTAGCGTGCGATTTTTTCCGAATTCTGTAGGCTCCCGTAGTCGGGGCTTTTTTCATATCAAGTGAGTTAGGGAGCGGTCGCGCTCAAGCTCATGCTCGGTCGATCAGTTCCGGCCCGTAATTCTTGACGTTACCGACGGCGGTGCTCACCTTGAACCATTCGAAGGTCTCGGCGGCTTCTCCCTGCTGTAGCGCCATCTGTTCGGCGCGCTCCTTCGGAGTGGCCGGATCGAGCCATTCCCAGGCCAGTTCCGGCCCAAGGACTACCGGCCGGCGGTCGTGGATATCGACCATGCCACCGGCACTGTCGGCGGTAATGATCACAAAACCGTCGTGCTCCCCGTGACCTTCGTCTGGATCCGGCAGTTGTCCAATTGAGGCGCAGAGGATGGGGGAGCCGTCCCGGTGCCGGATCAAATAGGGCTGCTTCTTCGGGCCGTCGTCGTCCAGCCATTCAAACCAGTTGTCGATTGGGCATATGGCTCGGTGTGGCCAGATCTGGCGGAAGAAAGGCCCATGGGCCACTTTCTCGACACGGGCGTTTATCGCTGTAGCACGGTCGGTAGCCCAATGCGGCCGCCAGCCCCACGTCACAGGGTCTGCATAAAGCTTATCGCCGGCGACATGGAAGAGGGCGAGCTGCATCGTCGGCGCGGCGTTGTAGCGCCCGAGGGGTTGATCACCGACGCTATTGATCAGGGCCCCAGGCATGCCCAGGGCTGCGACGAAGTCGTGGATGTATCGGTACTGGGACAGTCTTCCGCACATGATCGCCCCTGGGGCAGTACGCAACTCTAAGACTATAGATGTCCGCTGCTAAGGTTCTGTAGATATTCAACTCAGGGTGTCTCTATATTCTCTTTGCGGTACTTCTTGCCTGCGACGCACACGTCGGCCACGCTACCGGGCTTCTCAATCAGAATGTCATATTCACTTTCCGGGCGGGCTTCACTGTCGTTTGATTTCGTTAGAAGCCACTGTTCTTTTTTTCCAGCGAGACGGGTGCGGAACAACCTCCACATGCCGGATAGTTTTTCTCCTTTTAAGCGAAAATACAGCTGTCCTTTTGCGTAGCTTTTTTGTGGATCACCTTCGGGAAGCCAAACCCCGTAATCCCAAACGATGACATCACCAGCCCCGTACTGCCCCGCGGGGATGCTCCCTTCAAAGCATAGGTAATCCAGCGAATGATCTTCTACGTGCACTGCCAGTCGTCGCACTCTTGGGTCCAGTGATGGTCCTTTGGGGATTGCCCAGCTTTTTAGCGATCCATCAAGCTCTAAACGAAAGTCATAGTGGAGGTGACTGGCATAGTGTTTCTGTATGCAATATTGGCGGGGACGTTGCATTGGGAGGTCAGGGTCTTTCTCATGCTCCTTTGCATTCAGTGACGGTTTCATTATGACCTCTTCGCATACTTTATTTGTTCATCTGCCGCTTCTGCAGCCATGTTGTTTGAGAAGGTCAGTCTTCGCGTAAGTTCATCCTTTTTTGACTGTGTCATCACAGATGAATTTCTGGCGACTTGAGAGCTCAAGTCAGCGAAATAACTCGAACAATTGAACGTGTTCCTTTGTCTTTTCGTTATTCGGCTACCAAAGAGGTGGTTCGGAGAAGGTCCTGAGATGAAAGGAGCTCCAGATGATTGGTGTCGTGATCCCGGCGCATAACGAAGAGCGCTTTATCAAAAAATGCCTCCGGTCAGTCATTAAGGCTGGTTGTCATCCAACGCTTCAGGAGGAGGTGAGGATATCTACCTGCGTAGATCCTCATTCGCCCGGCCCTTGCTGCGTGCAATCAACTCGAGGTCGCTGACTTTCTTGCGCAACTGCGAAGCTTCTCCGGCTTTTTCACGCTCGCGGGTTCGGCCTGGCTTGCTAGGTTATCGGCTCGATGGGGGGGAGGGCGCACGGGTGGCAACTACTCCTGCCACGTCCATGACTTGGCGCTTGTTACGGCTGGCTCACGCAGACTAGTGGAGGGTGGCAATGCGCCGGTTTTCGCCAATCCTGATTCGGTCCAGCGCTCGGTTGAGTGCGTCCAGGGCATTGAGCAAGGCTTGTGCCTCGGTTTCCCTACCCTGACCCCAGAGGCGCTCGGCCATCTTGTTCAAGGCCTGGATGGAGCGCTCGATATCGGCGGCAGTGACTGCCTTGGCATCCTCCGGCTCTTTTCTAGGCATGGGCTGAGGCCTCGATTGTGGTTTGCTGGCGAACTGGATGATGGGTTTGCCAGTGTTCGATGGAGGGCTGTTTCCGGTTTGGTCTGGCGAGATTCATGGAAGGCCTGTCACTGACGACATTTCAAGGCCGCGGCTTGTATGTCGGAGGCGCTACTGACGTTGACGACGCTCATGCTGTCGGCGCCAAGTTCGGCTGCTTTATTGAAGGCCATATTCAGCGCGTCCCCATTGGAGGAGCCCTTCACGGTAAATGCCGTCAGAACCTTGCAGGCCTGTGCCGAGGAGGCCGTCACCAGATCGACCTGCCTTCCTGCTTCCGTCAGTTGTGTGGTGCAAGCCGAGACCGAAGCCGTAGCGACGACAAGCAAGACAAGGCCACGCAGATTACGCATCACTGAACACTCCTGTCGACGAGGTTGTCGGCCTATCCCGGCCAGCCAGCCCCGGGCAATCATCGCGAGTACATCGCCCACCAGAACACATGGCCCAGGATCGAGATCTGCTGTTCCTGGATTTCGGCGAAGCTATAGTCTTCGTCTGGATGTTCATCCCGATTGAAGCTGCGCAGGCGCAGCCCGACCGGCAAACGGTAAACCTGCTTCACGCGCAACTGGCCATTGTGGTTGAGTGCATACATCTCCCCGTCGACTACATCCTTCAGGGCATTCCTGCCGACGTTCACGCCAACGGTTGCGCCGTCGCGCAGCACCGGGACCATGCTGTTGCCGCTGACCGACACGCACTTGGCGTTGTTGAACTGTACGCCGTTCTGACGCAGATCTTTCTTGAAGAAGCGCAGCCGGGCGGTATCGCTTTCTTCGATGACAAACCGGCCCGAGCCTGCAGCCAGCTCCACCTCGTGAAGAAAGGGGACGTAGACCTCGTTGTCATCGAGCGGGGTCGCATCGTCCCAGGTCTCGATATCGTCCAAATGCACGCTTGGCTGGGTGCGTGCCGATGCGGTATCCGCGGCCTTGAGCATTTCTCCAACGCCTTCAGCGAGCCACATGGAGGAAACGCCGCATACCGAGGCAATCTGGGCGACAAAGGCCGTGGCCTTCGATTTGCCACGTTCCAGGTCGGAGATTGAGGTTTGGGTCAGGCCGGCACGTTCAGCGAGCTCTGTTTGATTGAGCTGGGCGTGGCGACGAGCTGTTTTGAGTCGATCTTTAAATTCCATCCGCCCAGTATTACGGGGGTTCCCATAAGCTTGCAAATGGGTATTCCTATATTGTACTATATGGGTGTTCCCGTAAGGGCGTCAGGCAGATAATCAAATGGATTTGCAGATGTTAAAAGAATGCAGATGTGGAAGTTGCAATCGACTTCTCGCTCGAGTGGGCGAGTTTACTGAGCTCCAGATCAAATGTTCCCGCTGTGGAACCTTGAATCATGTAAAAGCCGCGAGTCTCGAGCTATCGCCAGGAGCGGCCAGGTGTGACAGCGGCGTCGGTCATTGAGCCTGTGATGCAACGGCTCGTCCGGGCCAGAGGCCCGAACTGCTGTTGCATGACGGTTCCAGGCCGCGCGTAGCGCTGTCGCAGTCATTATTGGAATGGGTGGAGCTCTCACGCCGTGGCGGTCATAACTGCGCGTTGAAGCTATCGCCCCCTTCGTGAAAGCCAAGAGCTTCGATTTCCTCGCCTTTGAGCGACATGCAGGCGGAATCCTCCGCATCCATCATTCGACTCAATAGGTAACAACATGGCTTGGATTCGATACGACTTTACCGATAACGGCTCTTCTGTACTGCCGGCTCGCTACTACATGGCGCCGAACCAGTATCTTCAATCCCCCAACAAGCGCTTCAAGCTGCTCTTCCAGCCCGATGGCAACCTGGCACTGTATGACGGCGCCCAGTTGGCATGGGTGGCTGACCAGAACACGCCGTTCACCAACGTGAGCAAGGGCAACAAGAAAGATCCGATGATGGTCTTCATGAACTACGGCTTTGTCCTGGATGACCCGCTGCGTGGCCGTATCTGGTCGACCACTCCGAGTGACCCCACCATGGGTTCGCGCGAAGATGCCTCGCTGCGTGCGTTCACCCAGCTTCAGGACGACGGGAACATCGTCACTGTCGACACCATCCCGCACTGGTATGCGCCCAATGGTCGTGTATTCACCCCGGCGGTGGGTACGGCAATGATCATCAGCGGTCCGGCCGAGCTGGTACCGGGCCAGCTCTACAGCGCTGGCGATCACGCTCTGGTCTTCCAGGGCGATGGCAACCTGGTGGTGTACGGGCCGAACTGGAGCGTGGTCTGGGCGACCTATACCCAGAACAAAGGTGGTGTGCGCTGCGTCATGCAGGCAGACGGCAACCTGGTGATCTACGCCGCGAACAATGCGGTCGTCTGGCAGAGCGGCACGGCTGGTCACCCCGGCGCAACCATCCGCCTGCAGGCCAACGGCAGTTTCACGATAGTGACCGAGCGGCCGATCTGGGCCCGCTTCGGCTATACCCCGACCATCAAGCCGCCGCGTGTGTTCTACCCCGATCACAAGTGGAAAACCGGTAGCTACACCTGGGACAACGTGTTCTAACGGCCTGCAAGAGGCCCCGCGACGATGCGGGGCTTCTACAGGCTTCACTCAAGGGCCCGGCAGGCTTGTTCTGCCGGGCTCTGCCCATTGGTGGCGCAGATTGAACGGGGTCACGAACGGGCAAGCGACAGCTGGCCTTCAAAGGCCGTGCGTTCAACCTTGAAAAACAGATTCTCCTGAGTACCGCCATTCACCTGCTTCAGGACGGTGTGCGACAACTGCCCGCCGATTTTCTCCATGGCTCGCTGTGAGCGGATATTCGAACCCGCAACATGGAACCAGACGGTGTCGACCCACTGAAAGGCGTGCCCGAGCATCAGGTACTTGAGTTCCTTGTTGGCACTGCCCCCCCATTTTTCGCGCGCCAGAAAGGTGTAGCCGATGGCAACTTCACGCTGGTCCTCGTTGAACTCGTAGTAGCGGGAGCTGCCTGCAACCTTGCCGCTGTCGCGGTCGATCACGATCAGGGTGCTCTTGGCCGCCAGTGCGTCGTCGTACCATTGGCGAAATACCGGCTCCTGATAGCGGGTCGAGCTTTGGTGCTGAGCCCAGATCAAGGGATCGCAGGCGACGCCATACAGCGCCGCGAAGTCCACGGCCTCAAGTGGGCGCAGTTCAAGTGATTCACCAACGAGCAGGGGCGAGAGGGGCAGCGATTGCATCAGTGATCTCCAAAGGACGAATGCATCTGTTTCGTTGCGCGAGGCTTGCTGGATGAGCAATATGCTCCGGTTGCATCACGGCTACGCGGGAGCCGGAACCTTAACAAGGCTCTGGCAGGCCTGAATAGCGCGGCACGGCTGCTGTTGGCCGCGAGTATCCCTGATCGGCCTGTGGCGCATCACCTGGTCAACCCCGCGCAATACTCAACAAGCGCGCAATCGCTCTGAGCACATCAATGGATGGCAACGCGACGATGAAATACCCCATTAGCCTGTTGGCATGCACGCTCTTACTGGCCTCGCCCGCGTGGGCGCAGGGCAAGCGGGTGATTCCCGGTAGCGAGCAGGTCGAGGCGGGTTATCTCTCGTCGCAATTGTTGCTGAAGCCCTGTACGGACGTGACGACGCTGGGCTTCAGCGCGGACGACAGCGCCCTGCACGATGCCGCCGCCGCGCGCCAGGCCTTGCCTGCGGGAACCTGCAACGACGCAGCGCTGGTGGAGAAACTGTTCAAGGCGCGCTTTGTGCAGTACGGCTCGATCACGCAGGTGTTCACCCCCTGGCAATTGGCACGGCAGGTCGATAGGCAGAACCGCGCCATCAGCCGTTGCCCGGATACCCGATGCCTGGGCCGCGAGCTGGATGCAGTGATTGCCGCGCTGGCGCCGGTGTATCTCGGCGCCCGCCGGGCCTGGCCCAGGGGCAAGGGGCTGTGCGCCAGCGAGCCGGTGGACAGCCCGGCGAACCAGGCCCTGGCGGTTCTGGGGGCCGACACCCGTCAGCAGATCAATGCGCAATGCGCACAGGAGGGGGTGATTGCCACAACCTGCCACGGCCCCCATGGCCAATTGCTGTTCTTGAGCTGTGGCATGAGCGGCAATCAGGTCAACTCAAGCCAATGGCTTTATCGTGCCGGCAAGGCACACGCCGAGCCGCTGTTCGCCGTCGAGGATGGTCCCCTGGGCGTACTGGCGACTTCCTGCAACGGCATGCCCGACCTGATGACCAGTGCACGGGTCAGTGCCGGGGAGCACAACGACACCTTCTACCGGTACGACGGCAAGGCCTATCAGCAGGTGTATTCCTACATCAGCACCTTTGTCGGTATCGATGCCAACGGCAATGACCTGGCCATCGCCCAGGCCGGAGCACTGGCCAAGGTCGCGTGCCGCTAGGGGCGCGCATTGCTCACAGCGCGCGGCAAAGATCAAGATTGACCTCCCTGGCCGACGCCCAGAAGATGCGGCCCTTCGTATCCAGTCTCGGGAGAGGGCATGCAGGCTCATGACGCTTACTTCACTATCGACGCCGAGGCGCTGCAGGACCGCTCCCTGGCCGAGCTGGCCGCCGGGCAGCCGCTGCCGCTGCGCTGCGCTGCGCTGGACCTGAGGGGCCAGGACCTGTCCCGCATCAGCCTGCCCGGGGCCTGGTTCGAACGCTGCCTGCTGACCGGCGCCGATCTCACCGCGGCCAACCTGATCAATACCCGCTGGACCAGCTGCCGCGGCGGCCAGGCCAACCTGCGTTCTGCAGTGCTTACCGATGCCCGTTTCGAACGCTGTGACCTGAACAACACGCAATGGCAGCGCAGCAAGGTGGCCCATGCAAGCTTCGATGGCTGCAAGCTCACCGGCGCCCACTTCGGCGACGTGTCGGCCCTGGGCCTGAGCTTTTCCGACTGCCTGCTCAACAGCGCCATGCTCTCGGGCATCTCGTTCTACAAGTCGCAGTTGCACAACATCGATTTCAGCGAAGCCGACCTGACCTACTGCGACTTTCGCAAGGCGGTGTTTGTCGACGGCGGCAGCCTGTCCATGGCCCGGGTCAACAATGCCCGCTTCGATGACGCCGACCTGCGCGAAGCCAGCCTGCATGGGTTGCGCCTGGTGGATGCCAAGCTGTTCAAGGGGGCGATCATTTCCCGCAGCCAGGCCGGCATGCTCCTGGCCGGGCTGGGCCTGACCGTGCTCTGACTAGAGCCCGGCCGCTGCGGGTTGAGCCTGCAGCAATTCGTCGAGCACCCCCATGAAGGCTTCCACCAACTGGCTGCGGCCCTGCTTGCGGGTCAGTACCAGCAACTGGGCGGTGGCGCTGGGGTCGGCGAGGGGGCGGTAAGTCACGCCTTTTTTCGCCAGGGTCTGGGTGCAGCGGGGCACCAGGGCAATGCCCTGGCCGGCGGCGACCAGGGCGATGATCGAGGTGATCTGCCGGCCGCTGGGGCCCGGGCGCAATGGCAGGCCGTTGCGTCGGTAGAGTTGTTCGATGGCTTCGTTGAGCCCCGAGCCGTAGTCGGCGGGAAACAGGATCAGCGGATGCTCGCTAAGCTCGGCCAGAGTCACTTGTGCCTGCGCGGCCAGGGGGCTGTCGCTGGAGATCGCCGCCACCAGCGGTTCGTCCCCCAGGGACAGGGACTGGATATCGCTCTGCTCGCTCGGCGGTTGCATGCGGCTCATGCCGATGTCGATGCGCCCGTCGACAATCTGCGACCACTGGCTGACCGAAGCACCTTCCACCAGGGTCAATTGCACGTCCGGGAAGCGCTGGGCGAAGGCCTGGATCGCCTGGCTGAACAGGTCCGAGAGGGCGATGGAACTGGCGTAGCCCAGGGCCAGTTGCCCGGCGCAACCTGCAGCCAGCTTGCCGGCCATGACCTGGGCCAGGTCCACCTGTTCCAGCACGGCCCGGGCGTACGGCAGGAAATGCCGGCCCTGGGCAGTGAGGGTCACGGTGCGGCTGGTGCGGTCGAACAGGCGAAACCCCAGTTCGGTTTCCAGGGCCGAAATCTGCCGGGTCAGCGGCGGTTGCGCCAGGTGCAGGCGCAGGGCGGCGCGACCAAAATGCAGCTCTTCGGCGACCGTCAGAAAATAACGCAACTTGCGTAGATCGAGCATCCTGTTCCCTGGGTATTGATCGGTCGGAATTCGGTATTGGTCTTGGCTTGGCGACGTATTTTATAAAGGCCTTTGGTCATAAAACGAGAGGTTTCATGAATTCGCGTCAGCATTGTGCGCGCATCGCCCTGTTTCTGTGTGGTTGTGCGGCATTTCTCAACCTGTATGCGACCCAGGGCATTCTCCAGGAATTTGCCCAGAGCTTTCAGGTGAGCATCCGGGAAGCCGGCTGGAGCATCACCGTCACCACCCTGGCGGTGGCCCTCACTGCGCCCTTTGTCAGCCGCTTTACCGGGCGTTTCGATCAGCGCCGGGTGATTGTGGTGGCCGCGCTGTTGCTGGCGGTGCCGGCGGGGCTGGCGGCCTGTGCCGGCAGCTTTACCCAGCTGCTGGTCTGGCGCCTGGTGGAGGGCATGCTGATCCCGGTGGTGTTCGCCACCAGCGTGGCCTACATCGGCGACCGCTGGAGCGGCGGCACCGTGACCGAAGTCACCAGCCTGTATGTCGCCGGCACCGTGCTGGGCGGCTTTGCCGGGCGTTTTGTCACCGGTTTCATGACCGAATACGTGGGCTGGCGCGAAGCCTTTGCCTTGCTCGCGGGCCTGAGCCTGCTGATCGGCGTGGCCATTCATCTGCTGCTGCCGGCCAACCCGCCCCTGACCGCGCCCCGGGCATCCGGCGGCCTCAGCGCCCTGCGCGAGCTGTGCCGGCGGCCCTTGCTGGCGGCCTACGGCGTGGGCTTCTGCGTGCTGTTCTCGCAAGTGGCCACCTTTACCTACGCCGGGCTCTACCTGAGCCAGGCGCCGTTCGACCTGGGGGCCGCAGCCCTGGGCGCGATCTACAGCGTGTTCCTGCTGGCCCTGGTGGTGATCCCCATCGCCGGGCGCCTGAGCAAGTCGCGGCCCCAGGCCGAGCTGCTGGTGGCCGCGGCGTTGCTCGGGGTCTGCGGTTCGGCCCTGACCCTGCTGCCGTCGCTGTGGCTGATCGTGCTGGGCCTGGCCCTGAGTTCCACCGGGGTGTTCCTGGCCCAGGCCGCCGCCAACTCCTTTACCACCGCCACCGCCCGCCACAACAAGGCCGGCGCCGTGGGCCTGTACCTGACCTGCTACTACCTGGGCGGCAGTTTTGGCGCCGTGGTCCCGGCCCTGCTCTGGAGCCACTGGGGCTGGCAGGGCTGCGTGGCGCTGATCGTGCTGTTCCAACTGCTGTCGCTGCTGATTGCCTGGGGCGGCTGGAAGCCCCTCGAACCCCAAACCCCGGTCGCGGCTCGCGAACCGTCCAACCCGATAGATTCATCATCCAACAAGGAATACGTGAGGTGACCATGAATAACGTACTGACCCGGCAGAGCCAGTTGCTGAAGATTGTCGAACCTGTGTTGAACGACATGCCGGCCAGTGTCTTGAAGCATGCGCTGTTCGAGGCGTTCTGGAGCGAAGAGGGCGCCCTGGTGGACATCGAGCATGCCTTCGAGAAGCTCACCTCCCGTCGCCACGAGCCGGCGGTGCTGCGCAAGTTCTTCGCCAGCTGGTCGAAGACCAACAACTCCGCCACCAGTGTGTCCGGGCTGGCCAACCGCATCACCTTGCTGGCCCGCTCCGGGCAGGGCTCGGAAGCCGCCGACGGCCTGTACCGGGCCTGCGGCAGCCTGCAGCGGATCACCGATGAAGACCTGGGCGCCCTGGGCAATACCCTGCATTCGGACCTGTTCTACAACATGGCCACGCCGATCTGCGGCGATGACCAGTGGCTGCTCAAGGAAAACTGCCTGCCCTCGGCCCAGGGCTTCAAGGACTGGACGGATTTTCGCCGCCTGCGTGACCGCGACCTGCTGCAGGGCCTGCTGACCACCCTGATCCACGAGGTCTACACCCACGGCGAAGTGGAGTTCATCCACCCGCTGTACAAGCAGTGGTTCGTCCGCGACATGGGGGTGCCGGCAGAGAAGGCGCGCACCACCGTGGCCTGGGTCACGGTGCACACCGGCGGCACCGAGAGCAATCACTTCGCCCATGCGGTGGCGGCGGTCAACGAGTTCGTCGATGCCATGCAGGTGCGGGTCGACCCGCAGGCCGCGCGGGAAATCTTCGCCGAATACCTGCAGCGCAAGGCTCGGGTAATGCGCGACTGTGCCCAGCTGTTGCGTTGATGGCTCCGGCCCGGCCCCGGCAACGGGGCTTGTGGCTGACCCAGGCTCGCCTATCCTGTTGCTGATTGACCCTTCCTTTTCATTTTGCAGCCTGCCTCGACAATGAATGACCTGAAACATCACGCCTCCCCGGAGGCATTGCCGGCGTCCGATGTGTCGGTGCGCCGCCGTTCCCTGGTGGCCGGTTGCGGCGCCCACGCGGTGCATGACGGCCTGACTGACGTGATCTATGTACTGCTGCCGATCTGGCAGGCGCAGTTCGCCATGAGCTACGCCCAGATCGGCCTGCTGCGCGGCGCCTATTCCGGGATGATGGCCGGCTTCCAGTTGCTGGCCAGCCGTGGAGCCAAGCGCTGGGGGCGCGAGCGCCTGCTGGTGGGTGGCACTGCCCTGGCCGGGCTGGCCTACCTGCTGGCGGGGCAGGCCGGGGGGCTGGGGGTGCTGCTCCTGGCGCTGCTGCTGGGCGGCCTGGGGGCCAGTACCCAGCACCCGCTGGCGTCCTCGATCATCACCGACACCCACGAGGCTGGCGGCGGGGTCAAGGAAGCGCTGTCCCAGTACAACTTCGCCGGGGACATCGGCAAGACCCTGATTCCCGGGTTGGTGGGGCTGCTGCTGACCGTGATCAGCTGGCGTGCCAGCGTGACCCTGATCGGCCTCCTGGGGCTGGCCGCTGCGCTGGCGCTGTGGTGGCTGATCCCGTCCCGGGCGGCGACCCTGGCCATGCAGGAAAAGGCGCCGAAGACGGTCAAGGGCCAGGGCTCGGTCGGCGGCCTGCGGGCACTGATCCTCACCGGCACCCTGGACAGTGCGGTACGCATGGGTTTCCTGACCTTCCTGCCGTTCCTGCTCAAGGCCAAGGGCGCCGGCACCGCCGGTATCGGCCTGGCCCTGACCCTGCTGTTCGTCGGTGGCGCTTTCGGCAAGCTGCTGTGCGGTTACCTCGGGGCGCGCATCGGCATGATGAAGACCGTGTGGATCACCGAGTTCACCACCGCCAGCCTGATCGTGCTGGCGGTGTTCCTGCCCTATGTGGGGTTGATGGTGATGCTGCCGCTGCTGGGGCTGGCGCTGAACGGCACCTCGTCGGTGCTCTATGGCGCGGTGCCGGACCTGGCGGGGGCGGGCAAGCGCGAGCAGGCGTTCTCGCTGTTCTACACCGGCACCATCGGCGGCGGGGCACTGGCGCCGGTGCTGTTCGGCAGCCTCGGCGACGTCACCGGGATTCCCCTGGCGGTGATGGCCCTGGCCGCGACCCTGTTGCTGACCCTGCCGCTGTCCTGGTACGTGCAGCGTGGCCTGGACGCCGACGCCCGATCCTTGCCCAGCCCCGGCTGAGGTCCCGCCAATGCCCTGAAAGCGCAGGCCCGGAGCGGGATTGTCCGGGCCTGCTGCTTGCTGGTGGAGCGCTAGCCGTGCAGGCGCCATTCGGGCCCCGCGGCAGGGGCCGGCAGCGGCGCTGCCAGGGTCCTGGCCAGTTCGACGAAGCGCTCCAGGCAGCGCGACCCCAGGGGCGTGCGCCAACTGACCGTCTGTTCCAGCACATAGGGCTCGGCCAGCGGCACATAGACCACCCCGGGACGCTGCAGGGTCGCGGTGTAGTCGGGCACCACGGCCACCCCGCGCTCCGCCGCCACCAGGGACACCAGGGTGGTCATCTGTGACGCCGTGGGCCCCAGGCGCGGGATGATCCCGCTGTGGGCGCAGAGGTCCTCCAGGGCGGTGTTCAGGGCCGATCCGTAGGCGCTGGGAAAGGTCACGAAGGATTCCCCCGCCAGTTCGCAAAACCCCAGGCTGCTCCTGCCGGCGAAGGCGCTGCGCGACGGCACCGCCACCACCAGGGAATCGCGCGAACTCACCAGCGACTGCAAACCGTGGGCCGGCAAGTTGGGCGCCCCCCAGCCAAAGCCGATATCCAGGCTGCCATCGATCAACTGCTGGCGCTGGCTGGCGGTGGACACCTCGCGAAACGCCAGCTCCACCTCCGGCAGGCTGCGGCTGGTGTTGCGGATCATCTCGGAGAAAGCGTTGGACAGGGGAATCGAGCTGGCATAGCCGATGACGATACGGCCGATGGCGCCATGGGCGATCTTGCGCGCGGTGGCCTCGGCCTCGCCGACGGCACTGATCACCCCCCGGGCCTGCTGCAGGAACAGTTCGCCCTCCGGGGTCAGGCACACGGTGCGGGTCGAGCGTTCGAACAGGCGGATGCCCAGGCGCGCCTCCAGGGCGGCGATATGCCGGGTTAGCGGCGGTTGGGCGATCCGCAGGCGCAGGGCGGCGCGGCCGAAGTGCAATTCATCGGCAACGGTGACGAAATAACGCAGACGACGGAGCTCTAGCATTTCTTGTTTTTCCAGTATCAATCACGACGCAAACAGTATTGGCCGCTATTTGCGACTGTCATCAGAATGTAAGACGACCAGCCTAGACCAGCTTTCCAGGTTGCCGGGGGCACATGGGTACAGGCTCGGTTCACTCTGTTTTCCGATTGTTTTCGCAGGTATAAAAATGACAAGCAGCGAAGCCACGGCCGTCCGTTTTTCCTTGTCCCAGCGTGCGCTGGGCCTCAGTGCTCCAGGCACCTCGAGCATGCGCAGCAAAGCCAACGCCCTGAAGGAAAGCGGGATCAAGGTGATCAATTTCGCCGCCGGCGAATTGTCCTTCGATGCCTGCGAGGACATGCGCGCCGGGGCCATCGAAGCCATCGCCAATGCGCGCAACCGCTACACCCCGCCCATCGGCCTGCCGGCCCTGCGCGAGAAGCTCGCGCAACGGGTCAGCCAGCGCACCGGGGTGGAGTTCGCCGCCAATGAAGTGGCGGTCACCGCCGGGGCCAAGCAGGCGCTCTACAACGCCTGCATGGTGCTGCTCAACCCCGGGGACGAGGTGATAGTGCCCACCCCGTACTGGGAAACCTTTCCCACCCAGATCCGCCTGGCCGGCGCCACCCCGGTGTGCGTCCAGACCCGCGCCGACCACTACCGGCTGACGGTGGACGCGGTGCGTGGCGCGCTCACCGAGCGCACCCAGATGATCGTCATCAACACCCCCAACAACCCCACCGGCACCGTCTATGAACGCGAGCAACTGCTGGCCATCGCCCAGTTGGCCCAGGAGCGGCAACTGTGGGTGATGTTCGACGAGTGCTATCGCGGCCTGGTGCGCGAAGGCCGCGAGCACCACAACATCCTGGCGCTGTGCCCGGCATTGAAAGGGCAGACGGTGCTGATCGATTCCTTCTCCAAGAGCCAGGCGGTGACCGGCTGGCGGGTCGGCTACGCCTGCGCCCCGGCGCCGGTGATCGCGGCCATGCACAACCTGCAGGGGCACACCACCTCAAACCCCAGCAGCCTGTCCCAGTACGCCGCGCTCAATACCCTGAACGCCGATTCGTCGCACTTTGCCGACCTGGTCAACCCGTTCCTGCAACGCCAGCTGCACGCCGCACGCACCTACCTCGACCGCCTGGAAGGGGTGAGCTATGCGCCGCCGGAAGGCGCCTTCTACCTGTATATCGATGTCTCTTCCCGGCTCGGCGGCTACTACCACGGCGAAGCGGTGCGCGATGTGGATCACCTGGCCGACCTGCTGCTGACCGAGGCGCACATCGCGGTGGTGCCCGGTTCCGGTTGTGGCGACCCCCACTGCATCCGCATTTCCTACGCCGTGGAATATGAGGAACTGATCGAAGGCCTGGGCCGTTTCGCCCAGTTCATCTCGGCGATCGTCATCGACTGAAGCGGCTCCCGGCAGCCCAGCCCCCAGGGGATCAAGCCCGTTCCCGAGCCCGCCGTGGCCCGGGCCGGCGTCGTTCATCTTGTTGTCCGTGAAGTGAAGAACAATTACAGGAGAAAAACATGGAGAGTTCCCGCAAGGCGTTCATCGGCTACGTGCACCAGGCCCTGGTGGATGTCGAGGACCGCAACCTGGTGGAGGCCCTGCTGACGGGCTTTGAAAACCACCCCGACAAGCTGGACGGCTACTGCCTGACCTACCAGCGCATGACCTCGCGCAAGTGGTCCGAGGACTCGCTGTGCACCTTTTTCTGCGGCTGGCGCAGCCCGGATGGCGCGGCTCATGCGGTGTCCAGCATCATCGTGCGGCTGCTGCAGGAGTCCGAGGACCTGCCCGGTGATGACAACAAGCTCAAGCTGCTGGAGGCGGCCCGGCACTGCGGCGAGATCATCGTCGAGGACGTCGGCCTGGGCGAGATGCACGGCCATCCCCACCATTCCAAGCTCTACCACCGCATGGCCTCGGCCATCTGCGGCTCGGACAACTGGCGCCTGCAGGACAAGTACCTGAACCCCATCACCAAGGAGTTCTCCACCTGGGTCGGCGAGAAGCGCCCGCTGGCCCCGAACCTGGTGGAAGCCCTGGAGATGATGGCCCTGACCGAGCTGTTCAACACCGGCGAGTACAACCTGATGACACCACTGTGGAAGAACTGGCTGCGCGAATCCTGCGGTTACCCCGCCGGGGAAGCCAACCGCATCGCCGGCTTCCTCAGCGTTCACTGCGGCGCCGTCGAGGCCCGGCATTTCCGCCACGCCACCGACGCCCTGAAGCTCTACACCCAGGCCACCGGCCAGCAGGTCAACTACCGGCGCATCGCAGCGCTGTCCGATGAGTACGTGCTGCGCGCCTGCCAGCACCTGGAGAAGATGGCCTCCGTACTCAAGGAATAAGCGCCTGCCAACCAGGCCGGGCAGGGCGCCTGCCCGGCACCGCAGGCCGGACCCTCATTCATTTATTGGAGAACTACCCACATGCGTCTTGAATCCGACTCGATGGGTTCCATTTCGGTACCGTCCAACAAGTACTGGGGAGCCCAGACCGAACGCTCCATCCACAACTTCCCCATTGGCCGTGCACGCTTCCAGTGGGGGGCGCCGATGATCCGCAGCATGGGCATCCTGAAGAAGGCCGCGGCCCTGGCCAACCTCAAGCTCGGCGAGCTGCCGGAAGCCATTGCGCTGCCCATCGTCAAGGCGGCGGATGAGGTGATCAGCGGGCAACTGGACGAGCATTTCCCGCTGGTGGTGTTCCAGACCGGTTCCGGCACCCAGTCCAACATGAACGCCAACGAAGTGATCGCCAACCGGGCCATCGAGATGCTCGGCGGCGAGCTGGGCAGCAAGAAGCCGATCCACCCCAACGACCACGTCAACCGTGGCCAGTCGTCCAACGACACCTTCCCCACGGCGATGTACATGGTGGTGGTGACGGAGATCTTCGAAACCCTGCTGCCGGGCGTCTCGGTGCTGCGCGACACGCTGTTCGAGAAGGCCGAGCAGTACCGCGATGTGGTCAAGGTCGGACGCACCCACTTGCAGGACGCCACCCCCATCACCCTGGGCCAGGAGATCGGTGGCTGGGTCGAGCAGATCGACTACGCCCTGGCGGCCATCCAGCACAACCTCACCGGCCTCTACGACCTGGCCATCGGCGGCACGGCGGTGGGCACCGGGCTCAACTCCCATCCGCAGTTCGGCGACGAATGCGCCCGGGTCATCGCCGAGCTCACCGGCTACCCGTTCAAGTCCTGCGCCAACAAGTTCTTCGCCCTGTCGGCCCATGACGCACTGATCAACACCTCGGCGGCGATCCGCACCCTGGCCATGGCCCTGATGAAGATCGCCAACGACGTGCGCTGGCTGGCCAGCGGGCCGCGCTGCGGCATCGGCGAGATCGACATTCCAGAGAACGAGCCGGGCTCCTCGATCATGCCGGGCAAGGTCAACCCGACCCAGTGCGAGGCGCTGACCATGGTCTGTACCCAGGTCTTCGGCAACGATGCCACCGTGGCCTTCGCTGGCAGCCAGGGCAATTTCCAGCTCAACGTCTACAAGCCGGTGATGGTGCACAACGTGCTGGAAAGCATCACCTTGCTGGCCGAGTCCTGCCGGGCCTTCAACGACCACTGCGCGGTGGGCATCGAGCCGAACCGGGCGCGCATCGAGGCCAATATCGAGAAGAACCTGATGCTGGTGACCGCCCTCAACCGCCACATCGGCTATGACAAGGCCGCGATCATCGCCAAGACCGCCCACCACGAGGGCAAGTCGCTGCGGGACGTGGCCCAGCAGCTGGGCTATGTCTCGGCGGCGGATTTCGACCGCTACGTGGTGGCCCTGGACATGACCCACCCCTGAGCGAACCCGGTGTTCCCCAACCACAAGAGGCGTGTGAATCCCATGCAGGAAGCTGATATTCGCCGAACCAACCTGAGTCAGTTGCTGCGCCGCAAGCGCTGCCTTCGCGTGCTCGAAGCCCACAGCCCGATCTCCGCCCTGCTGGCGGAGCAATCCAGGCTGGAGCGGGGCAGCGGACCGAGCCTGGTCTACGACGCCATCTGGTCCAGCTCCCTTACCGACTCGACCCACAAGGGCCTGCCGGACATCGAGATCCTCTCGCCGAGCAACCGCTTGCACGGCATCCGCGAGATCTTCGATGTGTGTTCGTTGCCGATGATTTTCGACGGCGATACCGGAGGCAAGGCCGAGCACTTCGCCATCCACGTGAAGATGCTGGACCGGGCCGGGGTCTCGGCGGTGGTGATCGAGGACAAGTGCGGGCTGAAGAAGAACTCGCTGTTCGGCAACGCGGTGAGCCAGCTCCAGGACTCCATCGAGGAGTTCTGCGAAAAGATCCGCGTGGGCTGCGCCAACCGCAGCCACGAGGATCTGCTGATCATCGCCCGTTGTGAAAGCCTGATCCTCGACAAGGGCATGGACGATGCCATCGAGCGCTGCCTGGCCTATGTCGCGGCCGGCGCCGACGGGATCATGATCCACAGCCGCAAGAAGGACGGCCTGGAGATCCTCGAGTTCGCCCGGTTGTTCCGCCGCCACTGCCCGCGGGTGCCGCTGATCTGTGTGCCCACCAGCTACGCTCACTTGAGTTTCGACGAGCTGGAGGGGGCCGGCTTCAACGCGGTGATCTACGCCAACCACATGCTGCGCAGTGCCTACATGGCCATGCGTGATGTGGCGGTGGGGATTCTCGAGCATGGCCGGACCCTGGAGGTGGAGCCGCGGTGCCTGGGCATCGACGAGATCCTCGACCTGGTGCCGGGCACCCGTTAGGCACTCGCGGCCAACCCCCTTCGCAGGGCCGTGGAACGGGCGTGCTTTATCCGATTCCACTCCGAGATTCGGAACGTTCTGAATTCAGAATTTTCCTACAGACGCTGTGGGGGGCGCTGTCTAGACTCGCTCCCCGTTCGCCCGGCCAGCTACCACAGGCAACACGCTGAATGGCGGTGGTTGGTCAGGGCGGGCTGCAACACGGCTGTACCTGCCTGCCCGGTCCATGTTTCGCCTACTGCCCAGGCTGACCGGGTTGGTTCTACAGCGTGGGGCACTCATGGCCCCGGTCCCCGCATCCCCCCAACCTCTCATCGCCCCAGCCCCCTGATACCCGGCCATCGCCAGTGGCTCAGGGCAAGGTCTGGGCGCGGGCCAGGCTCGGTGCCTGCGCGCCATCCTCCCAGGCACCACCCAGGGCCCGGAACAGATTTACCTCGGCCAGCAACTGCGCCAGGCGGTCGTTGATCAGCCCTTGCTGGGCGCTGAACAGCGAGCGCTGGGCATCGAGGAACACCAGGTTGCTGTCGACGCCGATGCGGTAGCGGTGCTCGGCCAGGTTGTAGTAGTCCTGGCTGGCCTGCACCAGGCTGTGCTGGGCACTCAGTTGCTGCTGGAAGGTCTGGCGCGCGGCCAGGCCGTCGGCGACTTCCTGGAAGGCGGTCTGGATGGCCTTTTCATACTGGGCGACGCTGATGTCCTTCTGCAGCCGGGCGTAATCCAGGCTGGCCCGCAGGCTGCCGGCATTGAAGATCGGCAGGTTGATCTGCGGCTGGAAGGTCCAGGCCCCGGCACCGCCCTTGAACAGCCCGGACAGCTCCTTGCTGGCGCTGCCGGCGTTGGCGGTCAGGCTGACGCTGGGGAAGAACGCTGCACGGGCCGCGCCTATATTGGCGTTGGCGGCCTGCAACTGGTACTCGGCCTGGAGAATGTCCGGGCGCCGCTGCAGCAGGTCCGAGGGCAGGCCCGCGGGCACCTGGGCCAGCATGCCCTCGGCCAGCCCGCGCCGGGGCAGGGCGTCGGGCAGCGGCGCCCCCACCAGCAGCGTCAGGTTGTTCAGGTCCTGGGCCACCTGGCGCTGGTAGCGGGCCAGGCTGGCGCGGGCACTGTCGACGCTGGTGCGGGCCTGGGCCACATCCAGGGCCGAGATCTTGCCGGCGCTGCCATTGCGGGCGGTCAGGCGCAGGCTCTGTTCGTCCGCGGCCAGGGTCTTGCGGGTCAGCTCCAGCAACTCCTGGTCGGCACACCAGCTCAGGTAGGCCGTGGCGACATTGGCCACCAGGCTCAACTGCGCGCTGCGCCGTGCCTCTTCGCTGGACAGGTAGGTCATCAGCGCCTGCTGGCTGAGGCTGCGGATGCGCCCGAAGAAGTCCAGCTCATAGGCACTGATGCCCAGGTTGGCGGAGTAGCTGGAGCTGATCAGTGCCTTGCTGCCGGTCATCTGTTCCGGCAGGCGCTGGCGCTTGCCCGAGACGCCGGCGCTCACCGCCGGGAACAGGTCGGCACGCTGGATGCGGTACTGGGCCTGGTAGGCCGCGACATTCAGCGCCGCCACTCGCAGGTCGCGGTTGTTCTGCAGGGCGCTGTGAATCAATTGCTGCAGCAACGGGTCCTGGAACAGTCCCTGCCAGTCGGCCCCCGGGTTGCCGGCAGCGGGGGCGAAGGCTGCGCCCTGTGGGTACTGGGGCGCCACGGGAGCGGTCGGGCGCTGGTAGTCCGGGGCCAGGGAGCAGCCGCCGAGGGCCAGGGCCAGGGCCGCCAGGGTCAGTGGGGAGTTACGCATTGATCAGCCTCGTGACAAGGACATCCTGATGGCGGACAGCCAGGGGCGTGCGGGCGGTTTCAGGCGCCGACCATCCACTTGGCCAGCCCGTGACGGCCGCTGACCCCGAGCTTGGCGGCGGCGCGCTTGAGGTAGGTTTCCACCGAGCTGTTCTTGACGCTTAGGCGCTGGGCCATTTCCGGCACGGTGCCGCCGGTCAGCAACCCCAGGCAGACTTCCTTTTCCCGCGCCGAGAGGGTGATGTCGCCCAGGGACAGGCGCTCATCGAACTCCCGTTGCAGCGGTGTCTGCTGCAAGGCATCGGCGGGCTTGGCACTCCAGCTGCGCAGGTTCTTCAGGGCCTGTTGCCGGTGCAGCTGGGCGTGGCGTTCCAGCAACGGCAGCAGGGTCTGCGACAGGCTCTTGAGAAACGACAGTTCGGACAGGGAAAAGCCGCCCTGGTCGGGAGCCCGGTAGAGGGCGATGACACAGCGGCGATTGGCTTTGCGCGAGACCAGGTGGCATTGGTGCGCGGTGGTGCGGGAAGGGCCGCTGCGGGCCTGGGCATTCATTTGAATCAGCAGCGAGTCGTCCATTTCCAGCATTTGCTGCAGCAGCGGGTCATGGCGTCGCGGCGGCTCCGGCAGTGGCAGGTCCTTGTGCAGCCCGGCGCGCCCCAGCAGGGTAATGGCCAGGGGGCTGGCCTGGCGTTCGTCCAGGGTCCATTCGCTGAGTACCAGTTGGGTCAGAGGCACCAGCTTGTCCACCAGTTGCAGCATTTCGCTGGCGAACTGCGGGTGGCCGGAGCTGGAAATCAACTGCCCCAGTTCGAAGTAGAAGTGCGGGGTTTCCAGGTTCGCAATACTGCTGGTCAGACTCATATCCTTATCATCCTTGATCGAGACAAATCGCTGATCGACGCGCGCTTGCCGCGGCATGCCGTGGCAGATTCCCGATGAACCTGATCCAGTTCCCGGGCGTTGATTTAAGCCTATGGCTTTGCCTGGCGTCTGTAGGGGGAAACCGGGACATCATGGCCCTGCCAGGGCCTCGCCAAGGCTCTGGGTCAAGCCCTTGCGACGGCCCCGTCGCGCCCGCCGGCGGGGTGTTTCCCGGCGTCAAGGTTGCCCGAGGGGCAAGCCTGCGGTGGAACGCAAAAGCCCTTCGCCAGGCCATGAGCGTCGTTCACGCGTAGCCAATTTCCTACAGCCGATTCAGCTGATCAGCAGAGCTGCTGCAACAGCCCGGCGCGGTGCTGCCCGAGGTGGCCGACCGGGGCCGGAACTGTCCGGGTTTCGGGTGACATACAGGCCCTGGGGCCGATGCTTAAATCCGCGGACGCCGGTGCCCGGGCCCATCACATGAGAAGGATCTTATGACGCATTTTTCCGCCGCAGCCGTGGGCGCTTTCGTCGCGCCAGTCACCCCAGCCAGCCACTGCCCGCCATGGGCCGGGCACCCCGCCCGGGGGCGCGCATGAACGCCGGTCCGGTACAGGCCCGGGGCCTGCCGCTGACCGCCGGGCAGCGCGATATCTGGCTCGACCAACTGAGCCGGGGCGACTCGCCGCTGTACAACATCGGCGGCTATGCCGTGCTCAAGGGGCCGTTCCGGCCCGAGCTGATGCAGCGCACCGTGGAGCTGCTGGTGGACAAGCACGACGTGCTGCGCACGGTGCTGTCCCTGGAGGGCAGCGTCGACGGCCTGCCCTTGCAGCACTTCGATCGGCAGTGGCCGGTGGAGCTGGTGTTCCATGACCTGTCCGCGGCGGCCGATCCGCTGGCGGCGGCCCAGGCGCAGATCCGCCGGCAGATGCAGCAGGCGTTCAAGCTCGACGGCGAACGGCTGTGCCGCTTCTCGCTGTTCCGGGTGGGCCCCGAGCATCACCTGATGGAAGTCGAGGCCCATCACCTGATCCTCGACGGCTGGGGGTTCGCCCAGCTGTCCCAGTCCCTGGGCGGGCTCTACAGCGCCCTGGCCAGCGGCGAGGAGCCCCAGGCCACGGCGCCGTCCTTTGTCGACTTCATCGAGGACGACGCCCGCTACCACCAGTCCAGCCGCTATGCCCGGGACCGCGACTACTGGCTGGACAAGTACCAGAGCCTGCCGGAGCCGGTGCTGCGCCCGCGCTACCGGCCCGCCGCCGACGCCGCGACCCCGGGGGCGACCCTGGTCCAGGCGTTCCCCGCGGCCTTGCACGAACGTATGAAGGCCCTGGGCAAGAGCACCGGGGCCTCGGCCTTTCATGTGCTGCTGGCGGCGCTGCATGTGTACTTCACCCGCACCCTGCAACGGGACGAATGGGTCCTGGGCATGCCGGTGCTGAACCGCCCCAATGCGGCCTTCAAGGTGACCCTGGGTTCCTTCACCCAGGTCAGCGCGGTGCGCATGGACTTCGGCCGCGAACTGAGCTTCGAGGCCCTGGTGGGGGCGGTGCGCGATGTACTGAAACAGGACTTCCGCCACCAGCGCTTTCCCCTGAGCGAACTCAACCGCGCCCTCGGCCTGCTGCGCGAAGACCGCGCGCAGCTGTTCGAGCTGTCGCTGTCCTACGAACTGGAAGACCTGGACTACCGCTACGGCGAGGCGGCGGCCTCGTCGGTGAAAGTCTCCAACCGCCACGAGCCCACGCCCCTGGCCATCCACCTGCGCAGCAACAGCTTCGATGACAGCGCCTGGATGCACTACGTCTACGACTCGGCGTATTTCCAGCCCGAGGAAATCGAGGCCCTGGCCGCGCGCCTGCTGCATGTGCTGGAGCAGGGGCTGGACAATGTGCAACTGCCGGTGGCCCGCTTCTCCCTGCTGCCTGCCGCTGAGCTGCGCCGCTTGCAGGCCTGGAACGCCAACGAACAGCCAGCCGCCGCCGAACAGCGGATTCACGCCCGGGTCGCGGCCTGGGCCCGGCGCACGCCCCAGGCCATTGCCCTGGTCGCCCAGGGCCAGGCCCTCAGCTATGAACAGCTCGACCGCCGGGCCAACGCCCTGGCCCTGCACCTGCGCGAGCTGGGAGTGGGGTCGGATGCGCGGGTGGCCATTGTCGCCCGGCGCAGCCCGGAAACCCTGGTGGGGCTGCTGGCGATTCTCAAGGCCGGCGCGGGCTATGTGCCCCTGGACCCGGCCCATCCGGCTGAGCGCCTGGCCTTCCTGCTGCACGACAGCGCACCGCGGGCGGTGTTGACCCAGGGCGCCCTGCGCCAGTGCCTGCCGACGCTGAACGTGCCGCTGATCGACCTCGACAACGGCCAGTGGCTGGATGGCCCGGGCGAGATTGCCGAGACCGCCGGGCTGACCGCCGAGCACCTGGCCTACGTGATCTACACCTCCGGCTCCACCGGCCAGCCCAAGGGCGTGATGGTGGAGCACCAGAGCCTGTCGAACCTGGTGGACTGGCATGGCCGGGCTTTCGACCTCCAGGCTGGCAGCCACACCTCATGCCTTGCCGGTTTCGGCTTCGATGCCATGGCCTGGGAAGTCTGGCCGGCCCTGTGCGCCGGGGCGACCCTGCACCTGGCGCCGGTCAGCGACGGCCCCGAGGAGCTGGACCGCCTGCTGGCCTGGTGGCGCGCCCAGCCGCTGGAGGTGAGCTTTCTGCCGACCCCGGTGGCCGAGTACGCCCTCAGCCAGCAACTGGGCCACCCGACCCTGCGCACCTTGCTGATCGGCGGCGACCGCCTGCGCCAGTTGCCTGCTGACCCCGGGTTTGCCGTGATCAACAACTACGGCCCCACCGAGGCCACGGTGGTCGCCACTTCCGGTGCCATCGAGGCCGGGCAGGCCCTGCATATCGGCCGGCCCATCGCCAATACCCGGATCTACCTGCTGGATGAACAGCAGCAACTGCTACCCATCGGCATGCCCGGCGAGCTCTATGTGGGCGGTGGCGGGGTGGCCCGGGGTTACCTCAACCGCGATGGGATGAATGCCGGACGCTTCCTTGCGGACCCCTTCAGCGACCGCCCCGGCGCGCGCATGTACCGCAGCGGCGACCTGGCTCGCTGGCGGGAGGACGGCAGCCTGGAATACCTGGGGCGCAACGACGATCAGGTGAAGATCCGCGGCCTGCGCATCGAGCTGGGGGAAATCGAGACCCGCCTGGGGGATCACCCGGCAGTGCGCGAGGCGCTGGTCCAGGCCCGGGACGGCCAGTTGCTGGCCTGGTTCATTCCGCGCCAGGCGGTCACGGCCCTGCAACTGCGGGAATTTCTGCGCCAGCAGTTGCCGGAGTACATGTTGCCCATGGCCTACGTACCGCTCGACGCCTGGCCGCTGACCGGCAACGGCAAGCTGGACCGCCGGGCGCTGCCGGCGCCGGGGCCCGAGGACCTGATCAGCCGCGCCTACGAGGCGCCCCAGGGCCCGCTGGAAATCACCCTGGCCGGGCTCTGGAGCGAGCTGCTGCAGGTGGAGCAGGTGGGCCGCCACGATCACTTCTTCGAACTGGGCGGGCATTCGCTGCTGGCCCTGCAACTGATCCAGCGCATGGCCCAGGCCGGCCTGCAGGCCGATGTGCGGGTGCTGTTCGGCCAGCCGACCCTGGCCAGTCTCGCTGCGGCGGTGAGCACCGGGCAGGTCGTCGAGGTCCCGGCCAACCGCATTCCGCCCGACTGCCAGCGCATCACCCCGGCGATGCTGCCCTTGGTGGAGCTGGATCAGGACAGCATCGACCGGGTGGTGGCCTGCATCCCCGGCGGCGCTGCCAATGTGCAGGACATCTACCCCCTGGCGCCGTTGCAGGAGGGCCTGCTCTATCACCACATGACCGCCGCCCGCGATCCCTACCAGCAGCACGCGCTGTTCGCCTTCGCCCGGCGCGAGGACCTGGACGCCTTCGCCCTGGCGCTGCAGGCAGTGATCGAGCGCCACGACATCCTGCGCACCAGCCTGGTCTGGGACGTGCTGGAGCAGCCGCTGCAGGTGGTCTGGCGCCAGGCCCGGCTGACGGTGCAAGAGTGGCAGGCCGGGCCCGGCGGCCATGTAGCGGAGCGCCTGCGCGAGCACTTCGACCCGCAGCACAACCCGCTGGATATCCGCCAGGCGCCGATGCTGGCCCTGGCCTGGGCCGAGGACCGGGCCAATGGGCGCTGGATCGGCCTGCTGCGCTTCCATCACCTGGTCAACGACGCCACCAGCACCGCGGTGCTGCTGGCGGAAATCGCCGCCCATGTGCAAGGCCGGCAAGCCAGCCTGGCGCCGGCCTATGCCTACCGTGACTACGTGGCCCGCACGCGCCAGGGGCAGGGCGCCCACAAGGCGTTCTTCGAGGCCGGCCTGGGCACGGTGGACGAGCCGACCCTGGCCTTCGAACTGCAGGAACGGCCCGGGGAACAACTGGACCTGCAGCACGCCAGCGGCCTGCTGGAAGCCGAGCTTGGCCAGCGCCTGCGGACCCAGGTGCGCCAGCTCGGGGTCAGCGCCGCCAGCCTGTTTCACCTGGCCTGGGCCCTGGTACTGGGGCGTACCAGCGGCCGTGAGGACGTGCTCTTCGGCAGCGTATTGCTGGGCCGCCTGCAAGCCGGGGCGGGGGCCGACCGGGCCCTGGGCATGTTCATCAACACCTTGCCACTGCGCCTGGAGCTGGCGGGGCTGACGGTGGCCGAGGGGCTGGGCCAGGCCCAGCAGCGCCTCAGTGCCTTGCTTGCCCACGAGCAGGCGCCGCTGTCCCTGGCCCAGCGCTGCAGCGCGGTGGCGGCGCCGACTCCGCTGTTCAATGCCTTGCTCAACTATCGCCACAACCTCGGCGGCGACCTGTTGCAGGGTTTGCCTGGGGTCGAGTTGCTGAGCAGCGAAGAGGTGCTCAGCTACCCGCTGATGCTGGCGGTGGACGACCTGGAACCGGGTTTCCGCCTGGGCTGCCGGGCCCCGCGGCGGATCGGCGCGCAACGCCTGCTGGGCTACCTGAACACCGCTCTCGAAGCGCTGGTGCTGGCCCTGGAACAGGCGCCGCAGACGCCGTTGCACAGCCTGTCGATCCTGCCGCCGGTGGAGTCGCGCTACCTGCTGCAAACGCTCAATGCCACCCGTTCGCAATACCCGCGGGAGCTGACCCTGCATGCCCTGTTCGAGGCCCAGGTGCGGCGCACGCCCGAGGCCATTGCACTGCAGGCCGGCGCGCGGCAACTGAGCTACCGGCAGCTCAACCAGCGCGCCAACCAGCTGGCCCATTACCTGCGCGAGCAGGGTGTGGGGCCGGATGTGCGAGTCGGGCTCTGCGTGCAGCGCAGCCCGGAACTGCTGATCGGCCTGTTGGGCATCCTCAAGGCCGGCGGTGCCTATGTGCCCCTGGACCCGGACTACCCGCTGGAGCGCCTGCGCTACCTGGTGCAGGACAGCCAGCCACTGGCGGTGCTGGTGCACCAGCCGACCCGCGAGCTGCTGGGCCCGCTGCCCCTGTCGCTGATCGACTTCGACCGCAGTACCTGGGAGCAGGCGCCGCAGCATGATCCCGTGGTGGCAGGGCTGACGGTTTCGCACCTGGCCTACGTGATCTACACCTCGGGTTCCACCGGTACACCCAAGGGGGTGATGGTGGAGCACCGCGGCCTGGGCAACCTGATGCACTGGAGTTCGCAGCTGTGTGGCGAGCGGGCCCGGGGCACCCTGCTGCAAAAGGCGCCGTTCAGCTTCGACGGCTCGGTCTGGGAGCTGTTCTGGCCCCTGGTCACCGGCATGCGCCTGTTGCTGGCGCGGCCCGACGGCCAGCGCGATCCGCTGTATCTGGCGCAATTGGTGCGCGAGGAGCAGGTGAGCATGATCAAGTTCGTGCCGGCCATGCTCCTGCAATTTCTGCAGCTGGAAGAGGCCGGCCAGTGCCACAGTCTGACCGATGTGTTCTGCGGCGGCGGCGAGCTGACCGAAGCGATTGCCCGGCTGTTCCGCCAGCGCCTGCCCGGGGCCCGTTTGCACAACGTCTACGGCCCCACCGAGGCCACCGTGGACAGCAGCGCCTGGACCCTGGAGCCCGGGGCGGCGGTGCCGCAGGTACAACTGCCGATCGGCAAGGCCATCACCAACACCCGGCTGTATGTGCTGGATGCCCATGACCAGCCGGTGCCCCAGGGCGTCAGCGGCCAGTTGCACATTGGCGGGGTCGGGGTTGCCCGGGGTTACCTGGGCTTGCCGCAGTTGCAGGCCGAGCGCTTTATCGACAGCCCCTTCGTCGCCGGCGACCGGCTGTACCGCAGCGGTGACCGGGTGCGCTACAACGCTGACGGCGACCTGGAGTTCCTCGGACGCAACGACTTCCAGGTCAAGCTGCGGGGCCTGCGCCTGGAGCTGGGGGAAATCGAGGCGCGGCTGGCCAGCCACCCGGCCCTGCGCGAGGTGGCGGTGCTGATGCGTGGCGAGCGCCTGGTGGCCTATTTCAGCCTGCACCCCGGGGTGGCGGCGCCGGGGATCGAGGCGCTGCGGGCCCATGTCCTGGAGCGTCTGCCGGAGTACATGGTGCCGGCAGCCTATGTGCAACTGGCGGCGCTGCCCCTGAGCGCCAACGGCAAGCTGGCGCGCGATGCACTGCCGGAGCCGGGCCTGGAAGCGGTGCTGAGCCGCGATTTCGAGCCGCCCCAGGGGCCGCTTGAAACCACCCTGGCGCGGCTCTGGGCCGAGGTGCTGCAAGTGGAGCGGGTAGGGCGCCACGACCACTTCTTCGAACTGGGCGGGCATTCCCTGCTGGCGGTCAGCCTGGTGGCGCGGATGCGCCAGGAAGGCCTGCACGCCGATGCCCGCCTGTTGTTCAGCCAGCCGACCCTGGCGGCGCTGGCGGCCCATACCCTGGGCCAGTTGCAGCGCCTGGAAATCCCCGCCACCACCATCCCCCAGCTCAAGCGCCAGCGGCGTCTCTGAGGCCGCTGCAAGTGCTTTTCCCCGCGCCGGCCCCAGGGCCGGCGCGGGCCGTGGTACCTCAGCGGGACAGGCCCCGCGCCATGTCCCGGCTTCCCATGTCAGCCCCGCTGCGGCGGATGTTTTAGCGTCTGCGAGCTGCCAGCAAGCCTGGCGGGCTCACTGTCCCTGGTGCTTTTTGCGCAACGGCGCGACAGCCCCGCGCGGTGCCTGGCAGCGGCGCTTGTCGCCCGTCCGGGCAGCGGGGCGCCGGTGAAAGGTTGCATCTGAAACAAGGACGTTCTCTTCAACCGTTTCCGAATTCTCAGGCAGGTTACAAGATGCAGTTCAGCGAATTGATGGCAGTGCTTTCGACCCTGGCGATCCGTCTTCAACGGGAACAGGAGGACCTGCTCGTCCAGGGCGATGACGAGGCGCTGGACGACGGGCTCTGGGACAGCCTGGTGCAGCACAAGGCCCGGCTCCTGGAACTGCTCGACGGCCAGGGCGGCAGCTGGCTGAGCCCGGCCTTCAGGATCACCCCGGACATGCTGCCCCTGGTGCAGCTGGACCCGCCCGCCATCGAGCGTATCGTCGCCGCAGTGCCTGGTGGCGCCGCCAACGTGCAGGACATCTACCCCCTGGCGCCGCTGCAGGAGGGCATGCTCTATCACCATTTGTCCGCCGCCCAGGGCGACCCCTATGTGCTGCAGGCGCGCTTCGCCTTTGCCAGTGCCGAGCGACGGCAAGCCTTCGTCGAAGCCTTGCAATGGGTCATCGACCGCCACGACATCCTGCGTACCGCCATCGCCTGGGAAAGCCTGGATGAGCCGTTGCAGGTGGTCTGGCGCCAGGCGCCGCTGGTGATCGAGGCCGTGGCGCTGGACCCGGCCGACGGCGATGTGCTCGGCCAGCTGCAGGCCCGCTACGACTCCCGGCACTTTCGCCTGGACCTGCGTCAGGCGCCGCTGCTGCGCCTGGTGCACGCCGAGGACCCGGCCAACCAGCGCCAGGTGGCGCTGCTGCTGTTTCATCACCTGGCCCTGGATCACTCCGCGCTGGACCTGGTACGCCAGGAAATCCACGCCCGCCTGCAAGGGCACAGCGAGCGCCTGCCGGCCCCGGTACCGTTTCGCAACCATCTGGCCCAGGCCCTGGCAAGCCGCAGCGAGGCGGCCCACGAGCGCTTCTTTCGCGAGATGCTCGGCGATGTCGACGAGCCGACCCTGCCGTGCGGCCTGGGGGATGTGCAGGGCGCCGGGCGGGTGATCGAAGAGGCCCGGCTGACCCTGGACCGCGAGCTCAGCCAGCGCCTGCGGGCCCAGGCCCGGCAACTGGGGGTGAGCAGCGCCAGCCTGATGCACCTGGCCCTGGCCCGGGTGCTGGGCCAGCTGTCGGGGCGCGAAGCGGTGGTGTTCGGCACCGTGCTGCTGGGCCGCATGGAGGCCGGCGAAGGCGGCGAGCGGGCCCTGGGCATGTTCATCAACACCTTGCCGCTGCGTGTGGATGTCGGCGCCCAGGGCGTGCGCGCCGGGGTCCTGGCCACCCATCAGCGGCTCAGTGCCTTGCTCGCCCATGAGCATGCGTCCCTGGCCCTGGCCCAGCGCTGCAGCGGGGTCAGTGCGCCGACGCCGCTGTTCAGCGCCATGCTCAACTACCGCCACAGCCACGCCGCCGATGGCGCCCAGGTGCAGGAGGTGGCCCCGGGCATCCAGGTGCTGGGCGCCGAAGAACGCACCAACTACCCGCTGACCATCAACATCGATGACCTGGGAGAGGATTTTTGCATCACCGCCCTGGTGGATCGGCAACTGGGCGCCGAGCGCATCGCCGGCTACCTGCTGACCGCCCTGGAGAGCCTGGCCCTGGCCTTGCAGAGCACTCCGCAGGCACCGCTGTACAGCCTGGAGATGCTCCCGGCCAGCGAGCGCCGCTACCTGTTGCAGGGCCTGAACACGCCGCTGGGGCACTACCCGGACAGCCCGCTGATCCACCAGCAGGTGGAAGCCCAGGCCCGGGTCCAGCCCGAGGCCCCGGCGCTGCTGTTCGGCGAGCTGCGGCTGAGCTACGGCGAGCTCAACCGGCGCGCCAACCAGGTGGCCCACCGTTTGCTGGCGCTGGGTGTACGCCCGGACCAGCGGGTGGCGATCTGTGTCGAGCGCGGCGTGGAAATGATCGTCGGCCTGCTGGGCATCCTCAAGGCCGGCGGCGCCTACGTGCCCATCGACCCGGCCTACCCCCGCGAGCGCATCGCCTACACCCTGCAGGACAGCGACCCGGTGGCGCTGCTGGTGCAGGCCGGCACCCAGTCCCTGGTGGCCGACCTGCGGGTGCCGCTGATCGACCTCGACAGCCGCACCCTGGCCCATGAAGCCCAGGAGGACCCCGAAGTGCCGGGGCTGACCCCGGCCCACCTGGCCTATGTGATTTACACCTCGGGCTCCACCGGCCTGCCCAAGGGGGTGATGGTGGAGCACCGCAACGTGGCCCGGCTGTTCAGCGCCACCCGCGACTGGTTCGACTTCAACTGGCGGGACGTGTGGGCGCTGTTCCATTCCTTCGCCTTCGATTTCTCGGTGTGGGAGATCTGGGGGGCGCTGGTGCATGGCGGCCAGTTGCTGGTGGTGCCCCAGGCCGTCAGCCGTTCGCCGGATGACTGCTACCGGCTGCTCTGCGAAGCCCGGGTGAGCATCCTCAACCAGACCCCCAGCGCCTTCCGTTCGCTGATCGCGGCCCAGGACCAGAGCCCCCTCAAGCACTCTCTGCGCCAGGTGATCTTCGGCGGCGAGGCCCTGGAACCGGGGATGCTCAAGCCCTGGTATGCCCACCTGGAAAACGTCGGCACCCAGCTGGTGAACATGTACGGCATCACCGAAACCACGGTGCACGTGACCTATCGCCCGTTGCAGGCGGCGGATGCCCAGCTGGTGGGCAGCAGCCCCATCGGCCGGCGCATTCCCGACCTGCAACTGTATGTGCTCGATGCCCACCGCGAGCCGCTGCCCAGCGGCGTGGTGGGTGAGTTGTATGTGGGCGGCGCCGGGGTTGCCCGGGGCTACCTCAACCGCGATCAGCTGACCGCCGAGCGCTTTATCGCCGACCCCTTCAGCCACGAGCCGGGGGCGCGGCTGTACAAGACCGGCGACCTGGCGCGCTGGCGCAGCGACGGCAGCCTGGAGTACCTGGGGCGCAACGATGACCAGGTGAAGATCCGCGGCTTTCGCATCGAGCTGGGGGAGATCGAGGCCCGCCTGGCGGCCTGCGACGGGGTGCGCGAAGCGGTAGTGATCGCCCGGGAAGACACCCCGGGGGACAAGCGCCTGGTGGCCTATGTGATCCCCCGGCCGGGGGCCGCTGCCAGCGCTGCGCAACTGCGCGAGCAACTGCAACAGAGCCTGGCCGAGCACATGCTGCCCAGCGCCTTTGTGACGTTGCAGGCCTGGCCCCTGACCCCCAACGGCAAGCTCGACCGCAAGGCCCTGCCGGCGCCGGACAGCCAGGCCCTGGCCCGGCGTGAATATGCAGCGCCCCAGGGCGAGGTGGAACAGGCCATCGCGACGATCTGGCAAGAGCTGCTGGGCTTGCCGCAGGTCGGGCGCCAGGACAACTTCTTCGAGCTGGGCGGGCACTCGCTGCTGGCGGTCAAGCTGATGGAGCGCATGCGCCAGGTGGACCTGTGCGCCGATGTGCGGGTGCTGTTCGGCCAGCCGACCCTGGCCGCCCTGGCGGCGACCGTGGGCGGGCAGCGCGAGGTGCAGGTGCCGGCCAACCGCATCGCCGCCGATTGCCGCCACATCACCCCGGACCTGCTGCCCCTGGCGGACCTCGATCAGGCCGCCATCGACCGGCTGCTGGCGCGGGTGCCCGGCGGCGCCGCCAACGTCCAGGACATCTATGCCCTGGCGCCCTTGCAGGCGGGGATCCTCTATCACCACCTGAGCAGCGCCGAGGGCGATCCCTATGTGCTCCAGGTGCAGTTCGAATTTGCCGGCGAAGACGCCCTGCAAACCTTCACCCTGGCCTTGCAGCAGGTCATCGCGCGCCACGACATCCTGCGCAGCAGCATGGCCTGGGAAGGCCTGGAACAGCCGGTGCAGGTGGTCTGGCGCCAGGCGCCCCTGGACATTCAGGTGGTCGAGACGGACCCGGCCCAGGGCCCGGTGCTGGAGCAGCTGCAGGCGCGTTTCGACCCCCGTCGCTACCGCCTGGACCTGAGCCGGGCGCCGCTGCTGCAACTGGCCTGCGCCGCGGACCCGGGGCAGCAGCGCTGGCTGGGCCTGCTGTTGTTCCACCACCTGGCCCTGGACCACAGCTCCCTGGAGGTGTTGGTGGAGGAGATCAGCGCGGTGCTGCAGGGCGCCGCCGCGCAGTTGCCGGCGCCGGCACCGTACCGCAACTATGTGGCCCAGGCGCGCCTGGGCCATGGCGAGGAGCAGCACCAGGCGTTCTTCCGCGAGATGCTGGCGGACATCGACGAGCCGACCCTGGCCTTCGGCCTGCAGGACGTGCAGCGCGACGGCAGCGGCATCCGGGAGCGTCAACTGCGCCTCGACCCGGCGCTGTGCCGGCGCCTGCGAGAGCAGGCGCGGCACCTGGGAGTGAGCCTGGCCAGCCTGCTGCACCTGGCCTGGGGCCGGGTGCTGGGGCAACTGGCGGGCCGTGATGACGTGGTGTTCGGCACCGTGCTGCTGGGAAGGATGCAGGGCGGCGCCGGTGCCGACCGGGCCCTGGGCATGTTCATCAACACCTTGCCGTTGCGGGTCAGTGTCGGGGAGCAGGGTGTGGCCGAGGCCTTGCGCGCCACCCACGCCCGGCTGGCCCGATTGCTGGGCCACGAGCACGCCTCCCTGGCCCTGGCCCAGCGCTGCAGCGGCGTGCCGGCATCGCTGCCCCTGTTCAACAGCCTGCTCAACTACCGCCACAGCGCTGCCGACACCGCGCAGCAGGGGCCGGCGAGCTGGGAGGGGATCCGCGTGCTCGACTCCCGGGAGCGCAGCAATTACCCCCTGGCGCTGAATATCGACGATGACGCCCAGGGCCTGCGCCTGACCGTGCAGGCCGTGGCGCAGGTGGACGGCGATCGGGTCTGTGGCTACCTGCAGTGCGTGCTGGAACACCTCGCCCAGGCCTTGGAGCAGACCCCGGCCCTGGCCCTGGAGAACATCCCGGTACTGCCGGCGGCCGAGCGCCGCCAGGTATTGCTGGAGTTCAATGCCAGCACCCGCGACTACCCGCGCCAGCACACCGTGCACCGGCTGTTCGAGGCCCAGGCCCAGGCCCACCCGCAGCGGGTGGCGGCGGTCGAAGGCCAGGCGCAGCTCAGCTACGGCGAGCTCAATACCCGGGCCAACCAGTTGGCCCGGCACCTGCTGGAGCTCGGGCTGCAGCCCGGCGACCGGGTGGCGATCCTGTTGCCCCGGTCCCTGGACCTGCTGGTGAGCCAACTGGCCGTCTGCAAATGCGCCGCGGCCTATGTGCCCCTGGATATCAACGCCCCGGCCCAGCGCCAGGCCTTCATGGTGGAAGACAGCGCCAGCGTGCTGCTGCTCAGCCGCAGCGACCAGGTGCTTGCGTGCCCGGCCAGAAGGGTCGACCTGGACCGCCTGCAACTGGCGCCATTGCCCGGGCACAACCCGGACCTGGCGCAGTCGTCCGAGACCGTGGCCTACATCATGTACACCTCCGGCTCCACCGGCGTGCCCAAGGGCGTGCAGGTGCCGCACCGGGCCATCAGCCGCCTAGTGCTCAACAACGGCTATGCCGACTTCAACCCCGAGGACCGGGTGGCGTTCGCCTCCAACCCGGCCTTCGACGCCAGCACCATGGATGTCTGGGGCGCCTTGCTCAATGGCGGCCGGGTGCTGGTGATCGATCACTACACCCTGCTGGAACCTGCGCGTTTCGGCCGGGCCCTGAGCACGGCCGGGGCCACGGTGCTGTTTGTCACCACGGCGCTGTTCAACCAGTACGTGCAACTGATTCCCGAGGCCCTCAAGGGCCTGCGGATTCTCCTCTGCGGCGGCGAGCGTGCCGACCCGGCGGCCTTTCGCCGCCTGCTGGCGCTGGCGCCGCGGCTGCGCCTGGTGCACTGCTACGGCCCCACCGAAACCACCACCTACGCCACCACCCATGAAGTCACCGCCCTGGCCGATGACGCCGAGCACGTGCCCATCGGCCGGCCGATCGGCAACACCCGGGTGTATGTCCTGGACGCCCAGCAGCGGCCGCTGCCCATCGGTGCCCCGGGGGAGATCGTGATCGGCGGCGACGGCGTGGCCCTGGGTTATCTCAACCGCCCCGAACTCAACGCCGAGAAATTTATCCGCGACCCCTTCAGCGAACAGCCCGAGGCCTTGCTGTACCGCACCGGGGACATTGGCCGCTGGCTGGGCAACGGCCTGCTCGAATGCCTGGGGCGCAACGACGATCAGGTGAAGATCCGTGGCCTGCGCATCGAACTGGGGGAAATCGAGGCGCGCCTCACTGCCTGCGCCGGGGTCAAGGAGACCGTGGTCCTGGCCCGGGAAGACGAGCCCGGGGACAAGCGCCTGGTGGCCTACTACACCCTGCAGGCGGACGCCGCGCCGCTGCCGGCCGAAGCCCTGCGCGCGGCCCTGCAGCAGCAACTGCCGGACTACATGGTGCCCCTGGCCTACGTGCAGTTGCAGGCCTTGCCCCTGACCAACAACGGCAAGCTGGACCGCAAGGCGCTGCCGGCGCCGGCCCCGTCGGCTTTGCTCAGCCGTGAATTCGTCGCCCCCCGGGGCGAGGTGGAAATCGCCCTGGCGCGGATCTGGAGCGAGCTGCTCAAGGTGGAGCAGGTGGGGCGCCACGACCACTTCTTCGAACTGGGCGGGCACTCGCTGCTGGCGGTGAGCCTGATCGAGCGCATGCGCCAGATCGGCCTGAGCGCCGATGTGCGGGTGCTGTTCAGCCAGCCGACCCTAGCCGCCCTGGCCGATGCCGTGGGCAGCGGCCGGGAAGTGCAGGTGCCGGCCAACCTCATCAGCGCTGATTGCCCGCGCATCACCCCGGACCTGCTGCCCCTGGTGGAACTGGACCAGGAGGCCATCGACCGGGTGCTGGCCAGCGTGCCGGGCGGTGTGGCCAATGTGCAGGACATCTACCCCCTGGCGCCGTTGCAGGAGGGCATTCTCTATCACCACCTGAGCGCCGGGCAGGGCGACCCCTACCTGCTGCAATCGCGCCTGGCCTTCGACAGCCTGGAGCGCCTGCAGCGTTTCGCCGGGGCCCTGCAGCAGGTCATCACGCGCCATGACATCCTGCGCACTGCGGTGCTCTGGGAAGGCCTGCCGCAACCGCTGCAAGTGGTCTGGCGCCATGCCGAGCTCCGGGTCGAGGAACAGCACCTGGACCCGGCCGAGGGTGACCTGCTGGCGCAGTTGCAGCAGCGCTTCGACGCTCGTCACTGGCGCCTGGACCTGGCCCAGGCGCCGCTGATCCGCCTGGTCTATGCGCGAGAGCCCGGGCAGCAGCGGGTGCCGGCGATCCTGCTGTTCCACCACCTGGCCCTGGATCACACCGCCATGGAGGTGATCGGCGAGGAAATGCGCGACCTGCTGTTCGACCGCGCGCAGCACCTGGGCACACCGGTGCCGTACCGCAACTATGTGGCCCAGGCACGCCTGGGTGCCGGGCAGGCGGAACACGAGGCGTTCTTTCGCGACATGCTCGGGGACATCGACGAGCCGACCCTGGCCTTCGGCGTAGAGGATGTACAGGGTGACGGCCTGGGTATCGAAGAGGCCGAGCTGGTGCTGCCCGAGGCGCTGAGCCGGCGCCTGCGGCAACAGGCGCGGCACCTGGGGGTGAGCGCCGCGGCCCTGATGCACCTGGCCTGGGGCCTGGTGCTGGGGCAGTTGGCCAACCGTCGCCAGGTGGTGTTCGGCACCGTGCTGATGGGCCGCATGCAGGGCGGCGCGGGCGCCGACCGCGCCCTGGGGGTGTTCATCAATACCCTGCCGCTGCGGGTCGATGTGCAGGGCAGCGTGCGTGCCGCGGTCAAGGCCACCCACGCCCGGCTCAGCGCCTTGCTCGGCCATGAGCACGCCTCCCTGGCCCTGGCCCAGCGCTGCAGCGCGGTGGCGGCCGGCGCGCCGCTGTTCAACACCTTGCTCAACTACCGCCACAGCGTGCCGAACACGGCGGCGCCGGACGGCCTGGATATCTGGCAGGGCGTCGAACTGCTGGGGGGCGAGGAGCGCAGCAACTACCCGCTGAGCCTCAGCGTCGATGACCTGGGCGAAGGCTTCAGCCTGGCGCTGCTGGCCCAGGCCGGAATCGGTGCGCAGCGTGTCGGCGCTTATATGCAAAGTGCCCTGGAGCAACTGGCCCAGGCCCTGGAACACAACCCGCAGGCGGCCCTCGAACAGTGCTCGGTGCTGCCGCCACAAGAGCGCGAGCAACTGCTGGAGGGCTGCAATGCCAGCACCGCCGACTACCCCCGCGGGCAGACCCTGCACGGGCTGTTCGAGGCGCGAGCGGCACAGGCTCCCGACGCCGTGGCGCTGGTGCAGGGGCCGTTGCGCCTGAGCTACCGCCAGCTCAACCAGCAGGCCAATCAGCTGGCCCGGCAACTGCTGGAGTTGGGCGTGCACCCAGACGATCGCGTGGCCCTGTGCCTGCAACGCGGGCCGCACTTGTTGCGGGGCATGCTGGCGGTCCTCAAGGCCGGGGCGGCCTATGTGCCCATCGACCCGAGCCTGCCGGCCGAACGCATCGCCTACCTGCTGCAGGACAGCGCGCCGCTGGCGGTGCTGGTGCAAAGCGCCACCCGCGAGCTGCCGGGCAGCCTTGCGGTGGTGTCGATCGATCTCGATGGGGTTGCCTGGCAAGAGGCCGAGCAGGGCAACCCGCTGCTGCCGCACCTGACCCCGGCGCACCTGGCCTATGTGATCTACACCTCCGGTTCCACTGGCCTGCCCAAGGGCGTGATGGTGGAGCACCAGAGCCTGGAAAACCTGGTGCACTGGCACTGCGCGAGTTTCGACCTGGGCCCGGGGCGGCACAGCTCCAGCGTCGCCGGCCTGGGCTTCGACGCCATGGCCTGGGAGGTCTGGCCGACCCTGTGCAGCGGCGCGACCCTGCACCTGCCGCCCGCCGAAGTGGGCAGCCAGGATATCGAAGCGCTGCTGCACTGGTGGCGCGCCCAGCCCCTGGATGTCAGCTTCCTGCCGACCCCGGTGGCCGAATACGCCTTCAGCCAGGGGCTCGGCCACCCCACACTGGACACCTTGCTGATCGGTGGCGACCGCCTGCGCCAGTTCGCCGCCGACCCGGGTTTTGCAGTGATCAACAACTACGGCCCCACCGAAGCCACGGTGGTGGCCAGCTCCGGGCGGATCGAGGCCGGTAGCGCCCTGCATATCGGCCGGCCCGTGGCCAATGCGCGGCTCTACCTGCTGGACGAACTGCAGCGTCCGGTGCCCCAGGGGGTCAGTGGCGAGCTGTATGTGGCCGGCGCCGGGGTGGCCCGGGGTTACCTCAACCGCCCGCAAATGACCGCTGAGCGCTTTCTCAACGACCCCTTCAGTGCCGAGCCCGAGGCACGCATGTACCGCACCGGTGACCTGGCCCGCTGGCGCGCCGACGGCAACCTCGACTACCTGGGGCGCAACGACGACCAGGTGAAGGTGCGCGGCATGCGCATCGAACCTGGGGAAATCGAGGCGGCGCTGCTCACCCATCCGGCCCTCAAGGAAGCCCTGGTGCTGGTCCGCGAGGGGCGCCTGCTGGCCTATTTCACTTCCCGTACCGAGGGCGTGCAAGCCGCCGCCGAAGACCTGCGCGACCACCTGCAAGGCCGGCTGCCGGACTACATGCTGCCGGTGGCCTATGTGCGCCTGCCGGCCATGCCCCTGACCGCCAACGGCAAGCTCGACCGCAAGGCCCTGCCACCGCCGGGGGAAGAGGCCTGGCTGAACCGGGAATTCGTGGCCCCCGAAGGCGAGGTGGAACAGGCCCTGGCACGGATCTGGAGCGAGGTGCTGCAGGTGGAGGCGGTGGGGCGCCATGATCACTTCTTCGAACTGGGCGGGCATTCGCTGCTGGCGGTGAACCTGATCGAACGCATGCGCCAGATCGGCCTGGACGCCGACGTGCGGGTGCTGTTCGGCCAGCCGACCCTGGCTGCGCTGGCGGCTGCGGTGGGCAGTGGCCGCGAGGTCGCGGTCCCGGCCAACCGGATCACCGCGGATTGCCCGCGCATCACCCCGGACCTGCTGCCGCTGGTGGAACTGGAGCAGGAAGCCATCGACCGAGTGGTGGCCAGCGTGCCCGGCGGCGTGGCCAACGTGCAGGACATCTACCCCCTGGCGCCGTTGCAGGAGGGCATCCTCTATCACCACCTGAGTGCCCGGCAGGGCGACCCCTACCTGCTGCAAACGCAGCTGGCCTTCGCCAGCCGGCAACGCCTGGATGATTTCGCCGCAGCCCTGCAGCGGGTGGTCGAGCGCCACGACATCCTGCGCACCGCGGTGCTCTGGGAAGGCCTGAAGCAGCCGCTGCAAGTGGTCTGGCGCCAGGCAGGGGTGCAGGTGCAAGAGGTGCAAGCGAACCCCGCCCAGGGCGAGGTCCTGGAGCAACTGCAGGCGCGCTTCGATGCCCGGCACCTGCGCCTGGACCTGACCCGGGCGCCGCTGATGCGCCTGGTGTATGCCCAGGACCCGGCCCGCCAGCGCATCGTCGCCATCCTGCTGTTCCATCACATGGCCCTGGACCACACCGCCCTGGAGGTGGTGCGCGAGGAAATCCAGGCCTGCCTGCTGGGGCAGTCGCCCGCGGGCACGGCGATTCCCTATCGCAACTACGTGGCCCAGGCGCGCCTGGGTGTGAGCCGTGAAGAGCACGAGGCATTCTTTCGCGAGATGCTCGGCGATATCGATGAGCCGACCCTGCCGTTCGGCCTGCAGGACGTGCAGGGCGATGGCGATGCCATTGAAGAGCGCCAGCAGGCCCTGGAGCCGTCACTGAGTGCGCGCCTGCGAACCCAGGCCCGGTTGCTGGGGGTGAGTGCGGCGAGCCTGTTCCACCTGGCCTGGGCCCGGGTCCTGAGCGTCACCTCGGGCCAGGACCGGGTGGTGTTCGGCACCGTGCTGCTGGGGCGCCTGAGCGCCGGGCAGGGCGCCGACCGGGCCCTGGGCATGTTCATCAACACCTTGCCGCTGCGGGTCGACCTGGATGCGCGTGGCAGCCGTGCCGCGGTCAAGGACACCCACGACCGGCTCAGTGCCTTGCTGGGTCATGAACACGCCTCCCTGGCCCTGGCCCAGCGTTGCAGCGGGGTGGCCGCGCCGCTGCCGCTGTTCAGTGCCATGCTCAACTACCGCCACGGCAGCGACGGGGTGCCGAGCCAGGCCGTGCAACAGGCCTGGCAGGGCATCGAGACCCTGCATAGCGAGGAGCGCACCAACTACCCCCTGAGCCTCAACGTCGACGACCTGGGCCAGGGGTTCCGTCTCACCGCCATGACCCTGGCGCGGATCGGTGCCGAGCGTATCTGCGGCTACATGCAGCAGGCCCTGCTGGCCCTGGTGGAGAACCTGGAGACGGCGCCGCAGCGGCCCCTGCGCGAGGTGCCGATCCTGCCGCCGCAGGAGCGTCAGCACCTGCTGCAAGGGTTCAACGCCACGGCCGTGGATTACCCCCTGGAGCAGACCCTGCACGGGCTGTTCGAGGCCCAGGTGCGGCGCAGCCCCGAGGCCACTGCGGTGCAGGCCGGCGAGCAGCAGCTGAGCTACGGCGCACTCAACCGGCGCGCCAACCAGCTGGCCGGGCACCTGCTGCAACTGGGCGTCGGCCCCGACAGCCGGGTGGCGATCTGTGTCGAGCGCGGGCTGGAAATGGTGGTCGGCCTGCTGGCGATCCTCAAGGCCGGCGGCGCCTATGTGCCCATCGACCCGGGCTACCCCGCCGAACGCATCGCCTACATGCTCGACGACAGCGCGCCCCTGGCGGTGCTGGCCCAGGGCGCGACCCGGGCATTGCTCGGCGAACTGGCGCGGCCCCTGGTGGACCTCGACCAGCTGGCCTGGAGCGGGCCGGCGCCGGGCAACCCGCAAGTAGAGGGGCTGACCCCGGGGCACCTGGCCTATGTGATCTACACCTCCGGTTCCACCGGCCAGCCCAAGGGCGCGATGAACGAGCACCGGGCCGTGGTCAACCGCCTGTTGTGGATGCAGGCGCAGTACCGCCTTGGCACCGAGGACGCGGTGTTGCAGAAGACCCCGTTCAGTTTCGACGTCTCGGTCTGGGAGTTCTTCTGGCCGCTGTTCACCGGCGCGCGCCTGGTGATGGCGCGCCCCGACGGGCACAAGGACCCGGCCTACCTGCGCCAGGTGATCCGCGAGCAGGGCATCAGCACCTTGCACTTCGTGCCCTCGATGCTCGATGTGTTCCTGGCACAGGGCGAGGGCGCCGAGGACCTGGGCCTGCGCCAGGTGATGTGCAGCGGCGAGGCATTGCCGGGCAGCCTGGTGCGGCGCTTCAAGCAGCAACTGCCACAGGTGGCATTGCACAACCTCTACGGCCCCACGGAGGCCGCGGTGGACGTCACTGCCTGGGATTGCAGCGGCCCGCTGGCCGATACCCCGGACCACACGCCCATCGGCAAGCCCATCGCCAATACCTGCATCTACCTGCTGGACGCGCAGATGCAGCCGGTGCCCCTGGGGGTGGTGGGCGAGCTGTACATCGGCGGGGTGCAGGTGGCCCGGGGTTACCTGAACCGCGAGCAGTTGAGCGCCGAACGTTTCCTCAAGGACCCGTTCAGCCAGGAACCGGGGGCGCGCCTGTACCGCACCGGCGACCTCGGGCGCTATCAGGCCGACGGCACTATCGAGTACCTGGGGCGCAACGACGACCAGGTGAAGATCCGCGGCCTGCGCATCGAACTGGGGGAGATCCAGGCGCGCCTGACCCAGCTGGAGGAGGTCAAGGAGGCGGTGGTACTGGCCCGCGAGGATGTGCCCGGCGACCAGCGCCTGGTGGCCTACTACACCACCCACGACAGCGCCCGGCGCCTGCCCGTCGAGCACCTGCGCACGCAACTGCTGCAGCACCTGCCGGAGTTCATGGTGCCGGCGCTGTTCGTGCACCTGGCGGCGCTGCCCCTGAGCGCCAACGGCAAGCTGGCGCGCAAGGAACTGCCGGCCCCGGGGCTGGAGGCGGCCCAGGTGCGCGAGTACGAGGCCCCGGTGGGCGACACCGAAATCGCCCTGGCGCGGCTGTGGGCCGAACTGCTCAATGTCGAGCGGGTGGGGCGTCACGATCATTTCTTTGAACTGGGTGGGCACTCACTGCTGGCGGTCAGCCTGATCAGCCGCATGCGTGAGCTAGGCATGGAAGCCGATGTCCGGGCGTTGTTCGAACAGCCGACCCTGGCGGCCTACGCGGCCATGACCGAACGAATGGAGATCGTCCTGTGAGCGTGATCGAACTGTTGGCGACACTGAAGGAAAAGGATGTGCAACTGGTGCTCAAGGACGACCAGCTGGTGGTCCAGGGCAACAAGCAGGCCCTGAGCGAACCGCAGCTGCTGGCCCGCTTGCGCGAGCACAAGCCGGAGCTGATCGAGCTGATCCGCGCCGGCCAGTATTCGCCGAGTAAGGCCGGGCAGGTGCAGGTGCCGGCCAATGGCATCACCCCGGGCATCAGCCGCATCACCCCGGCGATGCTGCCCCTGGCCAACCTCGACCAGGAGGCCATCGAGCGCATTGTCGCCAGCGTCCCGGGCGGGGTCGCCAACGTGCAGGACATCTACCCCCTGGCGCCCCTGCAGGAGGGCATTCTCTACCACCACGTCAGTGCGCAGCAGGGCGACCCCTATGTGATGCAGGCGCAGTTCGCCTTCGCCAGCGAGGAACGCCTGGAAGCCTTTGCCGAGGCCCTGCGCGGGGTCATTGCGCGGCACGACATCCTGCGCACCGCGGTGCTCTGGGATGGCCTGGAGCAGCCGATGCAGGTGGTCTGGCGCGAGGCCGGGCTGGAGCTGCAAGAGGTCGAGACCGACCCTGCGGCCGGTGAGGTTCTGGCCCAGTTGCATGCGCGTTTCGACGCCCGCCACTATCGCCTGGACGTCAGCCAGGCGCCGCTGCTGCGCCTGGTGCATGCCCGGGATGAAGCCGGGCAGCGCATCGTCGCCATGCTGCTGTTCCACCACATGGCCCTGGACCACAGCGCCCTGGATGTGGTGCGCCACGAGATGCAGGCCTTCCTCACCGGGCAGGCCGAGCGCCTGGGGCCGGCCATGCCGTTTCGCAACTACGTGGCCCAGGCGCGGCTGGGCATCAGCGAACAGGAGCACGAAGCGTTCTTCCGCCAGATGCTCGGCGATATCGACGAGCCGACCCTGCCTTACGGCCTGCAGGATGTGCAGGGCGATGGCCGGGCCATCGAGGAATGCACCCAGGCCCTGCCAACCGAGTTGAGCCAGCGCCTGCGGACCCGGGCCCGGCTGGCCGGGGTCAGCGCGGCCAGCCTGTTCCACCTGGCCTGGGGCCGGGTGCTGGGCACCCTGGCGGGCAAGCACAAGGTGGTGTTCGGCACTGTGCTGATGGGCCGCCTGCAAGGCGCCGAAGCCACCGAGCGGGCCCTGGGGATCTTCATCAACACCTTGCCGTTTCGCCTGGATGTGGACAGCCAGGGCCTGGGCGAGGCCCTCAAGGCCACCCACGCCCGGCTCACCACCTTGCTGCGCCACGAACACGCGGCCCTGGCCCTGGCCCAGCGTTGCAGCGGCGTGAGCGCACCGACCCCGCTGTTCAGCGCCTTGCTCAACTACCGGCACAGTGCTGCCGGGGCCAGTGCCGCGGCCCAGGCCGCCTGGGCCGGGATCAGCACCCTGAGCTCCGAGGAGCGCACCAACTACCCCCTGACCCTGAGCGTCGACGACCTCGGGCAGGATTTCAGCCTGACCCTGCTGGCCAGCACCCAGGTCGACCCGCGGCGCATCCTCGGCTACCTGCTGTGCACCCTGGAGAACCTGGCCCAGGCCCTGGAGCAGACGCCGCAACTGGCCCTGGAGCAGTTGCCGATCCTGCCGGTGGCGGAGCGCGAGCAGGTGCTGGAAGGCTTCAACCGCAGCGCGGTGGACTACCCCCCGGGGCAGGCTATCCATGGCCGCATCGAGGTCCAGGCGCAGCGCACCCCAGACGCCCTGGCGGCCTGCTACCAGGGCCGCTCGCTGAGCTATGCCGAGCTCAACCGACAGGCCAATGTCCTGGCTCGGCAACTGCGCGGGCTGGGGGTGCAGCCCGATGACCGGGTGGCCATCGTTGCCCGGCGCAGCCTGGAAACGGTGGTGGGCCTATTGGCGATTCTCAAGGCCGGGGCCTGCTATGTGCCCATCGACCCGGCCCACCCGGCCGAGCGTCTGAACTACCTGCTCCAGGACTGCGGCCCGCGGGCGGTGCTGACCCAGGCCGAGCTGCTGGGGCGCCTGCCGGCCCTGGCGGTGCCGGTGATCGAACTCAACCAGCGGTTGTGGCTCGATCAGACGGCGGACAATACCCAGGTACCGGGGCTGAGCGCGGCCAACCTGGCCTATGTGATCTACACCTCCGGCTCCACCGGCCTGCCCAAGGGGGTGATGGTGGAGCACCGGACCCTGGGCAACCTGGTGGACTGGCACTGCCAGGCCTTCGACCTGCGTCCCGGCAGCCAGGCCTCGTGCCTGGCCGGCTTCGGTTTCGATGCCATGGCCTGGGAGGTCTGGCCGGCGCTGTGTGTGGGCGCGACCCTGCACCTGGCACCGGCCCAGGACGGCAGCGAGGACCTGGATGCGTTGCTCGCCTGGTGGCGTGCCCAGCCCCTGGACGTGAGCTTCCTGCCGACCCCGGTGGCCGAGTACGCCTTCAGCCAGGAGCAGGGCCACCCGAGCCTGCGCACCCTGCTGATCGGCGGCGACCGCCTGCGCCAGTTCAGCCACGACCAGGGCTTTGCCCTGATCAACAACTACGGCCCCACCGAAGCCACGGTGGTGGCCAGTTCCGGGCCGATCCACGCCGGTGGCGAGCTGGACATCGGCCGGCCGGTGGCCAACGCGCGCATTTACCTGCTGGATTCCCAGCAGCGCCCGGTGCCCATCGGCGTCGCCGGTGAGCTGTATGTGGGCGGCGCCGGGGTGGCCCGGGGGTACCTCAACCGCCCGCAATTGACCGCCGAACGCTTTCTCGACGATCCCTTCAGCGACCAGCCTGAGGCGCGCATGTACCGCAGCGGCGACCTGGCGCGCTGGCTGGCGGACGGACGCATCGACTACCTGGGGCGCAACGACGATCAGGTGAAGATCCGCGGCGTGCGCATCGAGCTGGGGGAAATCGAGACCCGCCTCTGCCAGTTCCCCGGTATCCAGGAAGCCGTGCTGCTGGCCCGCGAGGATCAGCCGGGCAACCCGCGGCTGGTGGCCTATTTCACCCAGCAGCAGGACGTCGCCCTGGACGTGGCGCAGTTGCGCGCCCACCTGCTGGCGCAGTTGCCTGACTACATGGTGCCGGTGGCTTATGTACGGCTCGACGCCTTGCCCCTGACCGCCAACGGCAAGCTCGACCGCAAGGCCCTGCCGGCGCCGGATCAGGCGGCGCTGTTTGGCCGTGAATACCAGGCCCCGCAAGGCGCCACCGAAACCACCCTGGCCGCGATCTGGCAGGAGGTGCTGCACCTGCCGCGGGTCGGGCGCCAGGATCACTTTTTCGAGCTGGGCGGCCATTCGCTGCTGGCCATGCGCATGGTGTCCCAGGTACGCCAGCGCCTGGGGGTGGAACTGGCCCTGGGCGAGCTGTTCGCCAATGCCGAGCTGAGCGCGGTGGCCGCGGTGCTGGAGCGTGCCGGGCGCAGCCATCTGCCGGAGATCTTCCCGGCGGTGCAGGATCACGACCTGCCGCTGTCCTTCGCCCAGCAGCGCCTGTGGTTCCTGGCGCAGATGGACGGTGCCGCCAGCGCCTACAACATTCCCATCGGCCTGGGCCTGCGCGGGCAGCTCGATCGCTCGGCGCTGCGCCAGGCGCTGCAGGCCATCGTCAGCCGCCACGCCACCTTGCGCAGCCGTTTCGTGCGCGTAGAGGACCAGCCCCAGGTGCTGATCGGGCCCCTGGACAGCGCTCTGGAACTGCACGAGGAAGACCTGCGCCAGGCGCCGCTGATCCTGGCCGGACGGGTGCGTGCCGAAGCCGCCCAGGCCTTCGACCTGGAGCAGGGGCCGGTGATCCGCGCGCGCCTGCTGGCCCTGGCGGACGATCACCATGTGCTGCTCCTGACCCTGCACCACATCGTTGCCGATGGTTGGTCCATGGGCGTGCTGACCCGGGAGCTGGTGGCCCTGTACGAGGCCTTCAGCCAGGGCCGGCCCGATCCCTTGGCGCCGCTGGCGGTGCAGTACAGCGACTTTGCCCTGTGGCAACGGCGCTGGCTCAGCGGCGAGGTGCTGCAGCAGCAGAGCGACTACTGGCGCCAGGCCCTGGCCGGCGCGCCCAGCCTGCTGATGCTGCCCACCGACCGGCCGCGGCCGCAGCAGCAGGATTTCAGCGGTGGCAGCATCGAGCTGCTGCTGGACCGGGCCCTGAGCGACCAGCTCAAGGCCCTGAGCCAGCGCCATGGCTGCACCCTCTACATGACCCTGCTGGCCGGCTGGGGGCTGCTGCTGAGCCGCCTTTCGGGGCAGGACGATCTGCTGATCGGCAGCCCGGTGGCCAACCGCATGCGCGCCGAGGTGGAAGGGCTGATCGGGCTCTTCGTCAACACCCTGGCCCTGCGCCTGGACCTGGACCCGGGGCAGAGCGTGAGCGGGTTGCTGGCCCAGGTCCGCGCCCGCAGCCTGGAGGCCCAGGCGCACCAGGACCTGCCGTTCGAGCAGGTGGTGGAAATCGTCCGGCCCCAGCGCAGCCTGTCCCACAGCCCGCTGTTCCAGGTGGTGCTGACCTGGGTCGACAACTTCGCCCAGGACCTGCAACTGGGGGACCTGAAACTCGAAGGTGTGGCCGGGGCCAGCGCGGTGGCCAAGTTCGACCTGACCCTGAGCCTGGGAGAAAGCCAGGGGCAGATCCGCGGAACCCTGGACTACGCCACCGCGCTGTTCGATGAGGCCACGGTGCAGCGCTATGCCGCCTACCTGGTGCAGGTGCTGCGGGCCATGGTGGCCGACGATCAGCAATGCCTGGCCCAGGTGCAGTGGCTGGATGAGACCGAGCGCCGGCAACTGCTGGAGGATTTCAACGCCAGCGCCGTGGACTACCCACGGGGCCGGACCCTGGCCCAGCGCTTCGAGGCCTTTGCCGCTCGGCAGCCCGAGGCCACGGCCCTGCAGGTGGGCGCGCAGCGCCTGAGCTATGGCCAGTTGAATGCCCGGGCCAACCAACTGGCCTGGCACTTGCGGGAGCTGGGGGTGGGCCCGGATCAGCGGGTGGCGATCTGTGTCGAGCGCGGGCCGGGGATGGTGATCGGCCTGCTGGGGATTCTCAAGGCCGGTGGCGCCTATGTGCCCATCGACCCGGGTCACCCCGCGGAACGCATCGCCTACCTGCTGCAGGACAGCGCGCCGCTGGCGCTGCTGGTGCAGGGCAGCACCCGGGCCCTGGTGGGCCAACCGGCCATGGCCCGGGTGGACCTCGACCAGCCCGAGTGGCAGGCCCGGCCCGAGGGCAACCTGCAGGTGCCGGGCATGAGCTGCGCGCACCTGGCCTATGTGATCTACACCTCCGGTTCCACCGGCCTGCCCAAGGGCGTGATGGTGGAGCATGCCAGCCTGGAAAACCTGCTGGACTGGCATTGCCAGGCCTTCGACCTGGGGCCGGGGCGACATGCCTCCAGCGTCGCCGGTTTCGGCTTCGACGCCATGGCCTGGGAGCTCTGGCCGACGCTCTGCGGCGGCGCCACCCTGCACCTGCCGCCGGCCGGTATCGGCCACCAGGACCTCGACCAACTGCTGCACTGGTGGCAGGCCCAGCCCCTGGACCTGAGCTTTTTGCCGACCCCGGTGGCCGAATACGCCTTCAACCAGGGCCTGGGCCACCCGACCTTGCACACCCTGCTGATCGGCGGCGACCGCCTGCGCCAGTTCAGCCAGGAGCCGAGCTTTGCCGTGGTCAACAACTACGGCCCCACCGAAACCACGGTGGTGGCCAGCTCCGGGCGGCTGCTGGCCGGCGGGCCCCTGGACATCGGCCGGCCCATCGCCAATGCACGGATCTACCTGCTGGACCCGCAGCAGCGGCCGGTGCCCATCGGCGTCGCCGGTGAGCTGTATGTGGGCGGCGCCGGGGTGGCCCGGGGCTACCTCAACCGCCCGGAGCTGACGGCCGAACGCTTTCTTGAAGACCCCTTCAGCACCGTGCCGGGCGCACGCATGTACCGCAGCGGCGACCTGGCGCGCTGGCGGGCGGACGGGCGCATCGACTACCTGGGGCGCAACGACGACCAGGTGAAGGTACGTGGCGTGCGCATCGAGCTGGGGGAGATCGAGACCTGCCTCAACCGCCTTCCGGGCATCCGCGAGGCGGTGCTGCTGGCCCGGGAAGACCAGCCGGGGCAGACCCGGCTGGTGGCCTATTTCAGTGCAACCCCCGGCGCCGAGCCGAGCCCGGCCGAGCTGCGCAGGCGCCTGCTGGAGCAACTGCCGGAGTACATGGTGCCGGCGGCCTATGTGCACCTCGCTGCCTTGCCCCTGACCGCCAACGGCAAGCTCGACCGCCGGGCGTTGCCGCAACCGCCGCTGGAGGCGCTGCTGAGCCGGGACTATGTGGCCCCCGAGGGCGACAGCGAGATCGCCCTGGCGCAGATCTGGAGCGAGCTGCTGCAGGTCGAGCGGGTAGGGCGCCACGATCACTTCTTCGAACTGGGCGGCCATTCGCTGCTGGCCATGCGCATGCTGTCCCAGGTGCGGCAGCGCCTGGGGGTGGAGCTGGCCCTGGGCGAGCTGTTCGCCAATGCCGAACTGTGCGCCGTGGCCGCGGCCCTGGCCCGGGCCGAGCGCAGCAGCCTGCCGGACCTGCTGCCGGCGCCGCGCAACCAGCCGCTGGCGCTGTCCTTCGCCCAGCAGCGCCTGTGGTTCCTGGCGCAGATGGAAGGGGCCAACACCGCCTACAACATTCCCATCGGCCTGCGCCTGCGCGGGCCACTGGACGGCGCGGCCCTGCAGCAGGCCCTGGAGCGCATCGTCGCGCGCCATGAAACCCTGCGCAGCCGCTTTGCCCAGTACGGTGACGAAGCCCAGGTGCTGATCGCCCCGGCCGAATCCGGGCTGGAGCTGCTGCTGGAAAACCTGCGGGGCCACCCCCAGGCCAGCGACGCCTTGCAGGCCCTGGTGCAGGGCGAGGCCTCGGCGCCGTTCGACCTGCAACGCGGGCCGCTGATCCGCGGGCGCCTGGTCAGCCTGGCGGACGACCACCATGTGCTGTTGCTGACCCTGCACCATATCGTCAGCGATGGTTGGTCCATGGGCGTGCTGACCCGGGAACTGGTGGCGCTGTACCAGGCCTTCAGTCGTGGCCTGCCCGACCCCCTGGCGCCGCTGGCGGTGCAGTACAGCGACTTTGCCCACTGGCAGCGGCACTGGCTCAGTGGCGCGGTGCTGGAGCAGCAGGCGCAGTACTGGCGCCAGGCCCTGGAGGGGGCGCCGCCGTTGCTCATGCTGCCCACCGACCGGCCACGGCCGGCCCAGCAGGACTACGCCGGCAGCAGCGTCGAGGTGCGCCTGGATGCGCAATTGACCGCCGGCCTGCGCGCCCTGAGCCAGCGCCATGGCACCACCTTGTACATGACCCTGATGGGCGCCTGGGCGCTGCTGCTGGGGCGGCTCTCGGGGCAGGCCGAGGTGGTGATCGGCACCCCGGTGGCCAACCGCATGCGCGCCGAGGTGGAAGGGTTGATCGGGCTGTTCGTCAACACCCTGGCCCTGCGCCTGGACCTGGAGGCGGCGCCCCGGGTCCAGGCGCTGCTGGCCCAGGTCCGCGCCCGCACCCTGGAGGCCCAGGCTCACCAGCACCTGCCGTTCGAGCAGGTGGTGGAGATCCTGCGGCCGTTGCGCAGCCTGTCCCACAGCCCGCTGTTCCAGACCCTGTTCACCTGGCAGAACGGCGACGGCCCGCAGCTGGAGCTGGGGGACCTGCAACTGGAGGGCATCCACGAGGCCAGCCACTTCGCCAAGTTCGACCTGTCCCTGAGCCTGGGGGAGGTGCAGGACCGCATCGAAGGCAGCCTGGAATACGCCACGGCGCTGTTCGATGAAACCACCATGCTGCGGTATGCCGGCTACCTGCAGCGGGTGCTGCAGGCCATGGTGGCCGATGAACAGATGCTGCTGGCACAGGTGCCGCTGCTGGATGCCGCCGAGCGCGAACAGCTGCTGCACGGCTTCAATGCCACCGCCCGCGACTACCCCCTGGAACAGACCCTGCACGGGCTGTTCGAGACCCAGGTGCTGCGCAGCCCCGAGGCCATCGCCGTGCAGGCCGGCGAGCAGCAGTTGAGCTACCGCGAGCTCAACCAGCAGGCCAACCAGCTGGCCGGGCACCTGCTGCACCTGGGCGTCGGCCCCGACAGCCGGGTGGCGATCTGCGTCGAGCGCGGGCTGCCCATGGTGGTGGGCCTGCTGGGCATCCTCAAGGCCGGCGGCGCCTACGTGCCCATCGACCCGGGCTACCCCGCCGAACGCATCGCCTACATGCTCGACGACAGCGCGCCCCAGGCGCTGCTGGCCGATAGCGCGACCCGGCCGCTGCTGGGCAACCTGGCGCTGCCCCTGGTGGATCTCGACCAGCCGCAATGGCACCGCCAGCCCCGGGTCAACCCGCGGCTCAACGGCCTGACCCCGAGCCACCTGGCCTATGTGATCTACACCTCCGGTTCCACCGGCCGGCCCAAGGGCGCGATGAACGAGCACCGGGCCGTGGTCAACCGCCTGCTGTGGATGCAGGAGCAGTACCGTCTCACTGCCGAGGACGCGGTATTGCAGAAGACCCCGTTCAGTTTCGACGTCTCGGTCTGGGAGTTCTTCTGGCCGTTGTTCACCGGCGCACGGCTGGTGATGGCGCGCCCCGATGGGCACAAGGACCCGGCCTACCTGCGCCAGGTGATCCGCGAGCAGGGCATCAGCACCTTGCACTTCGTGCCCTCGATGCTCGATGTATTCCTGGCCTATGGCGACACCCGCGAATGCGCCGGCCTGCGCCAGGTGATGTGCAGCGGCGAGGCGCTGCCGGGCAGCCTGGTGCGGCGCTTCAAGCAGCAGTTGCCGCAGGTGGCGCTGCACAACCTCTACGGCCCCACGGAAGCGGCGGTGGACGTCACCGCCTGGGATTGCGCCGGCCCGCTGGCACAGACCCCGGACAACACCCCCATCGGCAAGCCCATCGCCAATACCCGCATCTACCTGCTGGACGGGCAGATGCAGCCGGTGCCCCGGGGCGTGGTGGGCGAGCTGTACATCGGTGGGGTGCAGGTGGCCCGGGGTTACCTGAATCGCGAACAACTGAGCGCCGAACGCTTCCTCAAGGACCCGTTCAGCCAGGAACCGGGCGCGCGCCTGTACCGCACCGGCGACCTGGCCCGCTACCTGGCCGACGGCACTATCGAGTACCTGGGGCGCAACGACGACCAGGTGAAGATCCGCGGCCTGCGCATCGAGCTGGGGGAAATCCAGGCGCGCCTGACCCAGCTCGAAGGGGTCAAGGAAGCGGTGGTGCTGGCCCGGGAAGATGTGCCGGGCGACCAGCGCCTGGTGGCCTACTACACCACCGTTGCCGGGCAGCCGGCCCTGGCGGTGGAACAACTGCGCCGGGCGCTGCTGGAACACTTGCCGGAGTTCATGGTGCCGGCGCTGTTCATGCACCTGGCGGCGCTGCCCCTGAGCCCCAATGGCAAGCTGGAACGCAAGGCCCTGCCGGCCCCGGGGCTGGAGGCGGCCCAGGTGCGCGAATACGAGGCCCCGGTGGGCGACACCGAGATCCTCCTGGCGCAACTCTGGGCCGAACTGCTCAAGGTCGAGCGGGTGGGGCGCCACGACCACTTCTTCGAACTGGGCGGCCATTCGCTGCTGGCGGTGAGCCTGATCGGCCGCATGCGCCGGGCCGGGCTCTCGGCGGATGTGCGGGTGCTGTTCGGCCAGCCGACCCTGGCGGCCCTGGCCGCTGCCGTGGGCCGCGGTCGCGAGGTGCAGGTACCGGCCAACCTGATCTACCGCGACTGCCCGCGCATCACCCCGGACCTGCTACCGCTGCTGGCACTGGACCAGGCCGCCATCGACCGGGTGGTGGCCACGGTGCCCGGCGGTACCGCCAATGTGCAGGACATCTACCCGCTGGCGCCGTTGCAGGCCGGCATCCTGTTCCACCATCTGGCGGCTGGAGCGGGTGACCCCTACGTGTTGCAGGCGCAGTTCGCCTTTGCCAGCACCGAGCGCCTGCAGGCCTTCGCCCAGGCCTTGCAGGGGGTGATCGAACGCAATGACATCCTGCGCAGCGCGGTGCTCTGGGAAGGCCTGGAGCAGCCGCTGCAAGTGGTCTGGCGCCAGGCGCCGCTGTGCTGCGAAGAGATCGCCCTGGAGCCTGGCGACGGCGAGGTGCTGGGCCAGTTGCAGGCGCGCTTCGACAGCCGTCGCTACCGCCTGGACATCGCCCAGGCGCCGCTGCTGCGCCTGGTGCATGCCGCCGACCCGGTGAACCAGCGAGTGGTGGCCCTGCTGCTGTTCCATCACCTGGTGATGGACCACGTGGCCCTGGAGGTGCTGCAGCACGAACTGCAAGCCTTCCTCCTGGGCCAGCAGCAGCGCCTGGGGGAAGCGGTGCCGTACCGCAACTACGTGGCCCAGGCGCGCCTGGGCATCGGCGAGGCCGAGCATGAGGCGTTCTTCCGCCAGATGCTCGGCGATATCGACCAGCCGACCCTGCCGCTGGGCCTGCAGGAAGTACCGGGAGGCAGCGCCGAACTCAGCGAAGCGCGCCAGCCCCTGGACCGCCTGCTGAGCCGGCGCCTGCGCTTGCAGGCGCGGCAACTGGGGGTCAGTGCCGCAAGCCTGATGCACCTGGCCTGGGGCCGGGTGCTGGGCAGCCTGGCGGGGCAGCAGCAGGTAGTGTTCGGCACCGTGCTGCTGGGGCGGATGCAGGGCGGCGAGGGCGCCGAGCGGGCCCTGGGAGTGTTCATCAACACCTTGCCGCTGCGGGTCGATCTGGGCGAGTTGCCGGTGCGCGAGGCCCTGCTGGCCACCCATGAGCGGCTGGCGCAGCTGCTTGGCCACGAACAGGCGCCGCTGGCCCTGGTCCAGCGTTGCAGTGGGGTGGAGCCGGGTACACCGTTGTTCAGCAGCCTGCTCAACTACCGCCACAGTGCCCCGGCGGCAAACCAGGCGGGGCAGGCCGGCAGTGCCTGGGAGGGCATGCAGTTGCTCAATGCCCAGGAGCGCAGCAACTACCCGCTGACCCTGAGCATCGACGACCTGGGGGACGGCTTCATGCTCACCGCCGTGGCCGCCGGGATCGATGCCCGGCGCATCTGCGACTACCTGCACGGCACCCTGGAACAGCTGCTGCTGGCCCTGGAGCAGCAACCGGAACAGGCCATCGGCCAGGTGCCGGTGCTGCCGCAGGCCGAGCGCCGACAGGTACTGGAGGGCTTCAACGACACGGTGCGCGACTACCCGCGCGAGCAGGCCCTGCACCAGTGTTTCGAGGAGCAGGTGCTGGCCCGGCCGCAGCAGGTGGCGGCGGTGCAGGGCGCCGAACAGCTCAGCTACATCCAGCTCAACACCCGGGCCAACCAGCTGGCCCAGCATCTGCTGCAACTGGGGGTGCAGCCTGGGGATCACGTGGCGCTGCTGCTGCCGCGCTCCCTGGACCTGCTGGTGAGCCAACTGGCGGTGAGCAAGTGCGGCGCCGCCTATGTACCGCTGGACGTCAATGCCCCGGCCGAGCGCCTGGGGTTCATGCTGGCCGACAGCGGGGCGCCGGTGCTGCTCAGCCACAGCGAGCGGGTGCTGGAAGCCGCGGTGCAACGGGTCGACCTGGACCGCCTGCGCTTCGACCGGCTGGCCGGGCACAACCCGAACCTGGCGCTGTCGTCCGAGGCGGTGGCCTACGTCATGTACACCTCCGGTTCCACTGGAGCGCCCAAGGGCGTGCGGGTGCCGCACCGGGCCATCACCCGGCTGGTGATCAACAACGGCTATGCCGATTTCAACCCCGAGGACCGGGTGGCCTTCGCCTCCAACCCGGCCTTCGACGCCAGCACCCTGGAGGTCTGGGGGCCGCTGCTCAACGGTGGCCGGGTCGTGGTGGTGGACCACGCGACATTGCTGGACCCGCACGCCTTCGGCTCGCTGCTGGAACGCACCGGGGTCAGCCTGCTGTTCCTCACCACCAGCCTGTTCAACCAGTACGTGCAACTGGTTCCCCAGGCCTTCAAGGGGCTGCGCATGCTGCTCTGTGGCGGCGAACGGGCGGATGCCACGGCCTTCCGGCGGATCCAGGCCGAGCTGCCGCACTTGCGCCTGGTCAACGGCTACGGGCCCACCGAGACCACCACCTTTGCCGTGACCCATGAGCCCGGTGAGCTGGCGGCGGATGCCGACAGCGTGCCCATTGGCCGGCCGCTGTCCAACACCCGGGTGTACGTGCTCGATGCCCTGGGCCAGCCGCTGCCGGTGGGGGTGGTGGGGGAGCTGTACATCGGGGGGGATGGCGTGGCCCTGGGCTACCTCAACCGTCCGGACCTGTCGGCGCAGAAGTTCCTCATCGACCCGTTTCACCAGCAAACCCAGGGCACCGCTGCGCCGGCCCTGATGTACCGCACCGGCGACCTGGGCCGCTGGCTGGAAAATGGTCTTCTGGAATGCATCGGGCGCAATGACGAGCAAGTGAAGATCCGCGGCCTGCGCATCGAACCCGGGGAAATCCAGGCGCAGTTGGCCCGCTTCCCCGGCCTGCGGGACGGCGTGGTCGTGGTGCGTGAAGACAGCCCCGGGGACAAGCGCCTGGTGGCCTACTACACCCTGCACGAGCACACCCCGGCGCCGGACGCCGAGCAACTGCGCAGCCACCTGCAACAGCAGTTGCCGGACTACATGGTGCCCCTGGCCTATGTGCACTTGCAGGCCTTGCCCCTGACCCGCAACGGCAAGCTGGACCGCCGTGCGCTGCCGGCGCCCGGCAGCGCGGCCCAGCTCGCCCAGGCCTATGCCGCGCCCCAGGGCGCGCTGGAGCAGGCCCTGGCCGGGCATTGGGCGGCGGTGCTGAAGCTCGAGCAAGTAGGGCGCCACGACCACTTCTTCGAACAGGGCGGGCATTCGCTCTCGGCCATCCAGTTGCTCAACCGCCTGCAACAGGCGGCGTTCGACGTGACCCTGGCGGAGCTGTTCCAGCACGCCACGGTGGCGGCCATGGCGCGCCTGTTGAGCGAGCGCACGGCCGCGCCGCGCTCCACCGAGCTGATCCCGGTGCGCACCGGCGGCAGTGGCCCGGCGCTGTTCCTGGTCCATGAGTTCACCGGGCTGGACGTGTATTTCCCGGCCCTGGGCCAGCACCTGGAAGGCGATTTCCCGATCTACGGCCTGCCCGGCGTGGCGGTCGGCGAGCCGCAGTTGCGCACCCTGGAATGCCTGGCCACACGCTTGGTTGACGTGATGCGCAAGGCCCAGCCGCAGGGGCCATATCGCCTGGCCGGCTGGTCCTTCGGTGGGGTCCTGGCCTATGAGATCGCCCAGCAGTTGCTGGGCCTGGACCAGGAGGTGGAGTTCCTCGGCCTGATCGACAGCTACGTGCCGCGCCTGACCGACCAGGGCAAGGCTCGCTGGTCTGGCGAGCACGCGCACAAGCGCCACCTGCTGTTGCAGTGCCGCGCCTACTGGAGCGCCCAGGGCGCGGCCGGGGTGCAGCCCCTGGCGCACCTGGAACAACTGGAGGCGCTGCTGGAGCCACTGGACTTTGCCGACCTGCTGCAACGCTGCCGCGACCAGGGGCTGCTGTTCGAGCAACTGGCCACGGCGCCGCCGCAAGCGCTCGGCCATTACCTGGACCGCGAGGTCGCCCACGGCCATGCCCTGGCCCATTACCGGGTCCATCCCCTGGGCATGCCGGTGCATCTGTTCTGCGCCGCCGAACGGCCCACCGAGCTGTCCCGGCGCAGCCCGACCCTGGGCTGGGGCGAGATCCTGCCGGCGGGCGAACTGCACTGCATCAGCGTGCCCGGGGACCACCTGAGCATGATGAAGGCGCCGCATATCCAGGCCCTGGGGCATGCCCTGGGCCAGGCCCTGGCGGCGGCCAGGGCCAAGGGCGCGGTGAGCGCTGTGCCGCACCAGCCCTTGCTGCGGATCCAGAGCGGGCGCCCCGGGCACACGCCGATCTTCTGCGTGCCCGGAGCCGGTGACAGCATCACCGGCTTTATCGGCCTGAGCGAGGCCCTGGGGGCCGAATGGCCGATCCTCGGCCTGCAGGCCCGGGGCCTGGACGGCTGCGGGGTGCCCCATGGCCAGGTCGAAGTGGCGGCCCGGCATTACCTGGAGGCCATCACCGCCGAGTACCCCGACGGGCCGCTGCACCTGATCGGCCATTCCTTCGGCGGCTGGGTGGCATTCGAGATGGCCGGGGCCCTGCAGGCCGCCGGTCGCGAAGTGGTGTCGCTGACCCTGATCGACAGTGAGGCTCCCGGAGGCAATGGCGCGCTAGGGCGGCCCTATACCACCACCGCGGCGCTGTGGCGCTTGATCGAATCCATGCAACTGGCTGCAGGCCAGGACATGGGCATCGACCCCGAGCGCTTCGCCGCGGAGGACGACGGCATGCAGATGCACCTGCTGCATGCCGGCATGGTACGGGTCGGGCTGTTGTCCCCGCGCGCCGACCCGCGGGCCATGCACGGCCCGGCGCGAACCTTCGCCAGCGCCCTGCGCACCCGCTACCAGCCTCGGCGCCCGTACCAGGGCAAGGTGCGCCTGGTGCTGGCGGATGACCCGAGCCTGGACGCCGCCGGCAACCGCCGGGAGCAGCAGGGGATGGTCCAGGGCTGGCGCCGGCAGGCTGCGCACCTGCAGGTGTGGTACGGCCCGGGCAACCACTTCAGCCTGCTCAAGGCGCCCAACGTCTACCACCTGGCGGCCTGGTGGCATGACGGCCTGGCGCTGCCCCAGGGGGAGGTCATGTCATAGGGCGCGGGGCAACACAGGCGCTGGCCCTGCCGGCGCCTGGACACCCGGTTTCATTCATCTGGAACACCGCTCACTACGGCAGCACGGTGTTCTGTAAGGGGGCTCGCCGCTGGCCGGTGCAGCCCGCCCTCAACGGACTTGTGGTCATCTATGGAAAAGTCGAAGTTTCGCAAAATCGGTATGGGGCTGTTGCTGGTGGTTGTGGCCGGGTTGATTTTCTATACGGTGCAGGCGCCGGCGGAGCCGCCGCAGTACCTGACCGCCAAGGTCGAACGGGGGGATATCGAGAACGCGGTCCTGGCCTCGGGCCTGCTCGAAGGCATCAAGCAGGTGGATGTCGGGGCCCAGGTCTCCGGGCAGTTGAAGTCGCTCAAGGTCAAGGTCGGGGACAAGGTGAAAAAGGGCCAGTGGCTGGCGGAAATCGACCCGCTGGTGCTGCAGAACACCCTGCGCCAGGCCCAGGTGGACGAGGAGAACCTGCAGGCCAAGCGCCGCGCCACCGCGGCCCAGCTCAAGGAAACCAAGGCCATCTACGAGCGCTACCGTGACTTGCAGTCCGACGCCTCGATTTCCCAGCAGGATTACGAGACCGCCGAATCCAACTACGAGGTGCAGCGGGCCAACCTGCTGTCCCTGGACGCGCAGATCAAGAGCGCGCACATCCAGATCGACACCGCCAAGGTCAACCTGGCCTACACCCGCATCGTCGCGCCGATCGATGGCGATGTGGTGGGGGTGGTGACCCAGGAAGGCCAGACGGTGATCGCCAACCAGCTGGCGCCGGTGCTGCTCAAACTGGCGGACCTGGACACCATGACCGTCAAGGCCCAGGTCTCGGAGGCCGATGTGATCCATATCGCCCCCGGCCAACAGGTGTACTTCACCATCCTCGGCGAGGCGGAAAAACGCTACTACGCCAAACTGCGGGGCACTGAGCCGGCGCCGCAGAACTTTCTCGAAACCCAGACCGCCGGCACCCCCAAGCAGAACACCGCGGTGTTCTACAACGCGCTGTTCGACGTGCCCAACCCGGACCATAGGCTACGCATTTCCATGACTGCCCAGGTACGCATCGTGCTGGATACCGCCAAGGACGTGCTGATGGTACCGGTGGCGGCCCTGGGCCCGCGCAATGCCGACGGCAGCTTCGCGGTGCGGGTGCTGGACGCCAAGGGCCATGCCCAGGCGCGCAACGTCAGCACCGGGATCAACAACAACGTCAAGGTGCAGATCAAGGACGGCCTGGCGGAGGGTGACCGGGTGGTGATCGGTGATCCGCTGCCCGGCACGGCAGGGGCCTGAGCATGAGCGAGCCCCTGCTGCACCTTACCGGCATCAGCCGCAGCTTCACCGCCGGGGATCGGGAGTTCCTGGCCCTCAAGCACATCGACCTGAGCATCCAGGCCGGGGAAATGGTGGCGATCACCGGGGCCTCGGGGTCGGGCAAGTCGACCCTGATGAACATCCTCGGCTGCCTGGACTACGCCACCGCCGGCAGCTACAAGGTCAACGGCCGGGAAACCCGCGACCTCGACGACCAGGCCCTGGCGGAACTGCGCCGCGACTACTTCGGCTTCATCTTCCAGCGCTACCACTTGCTGCCGCACCTGAGCGCCATGCACAACGTCGAGATGCCGGCGATCTACGCCGGTACCCCGCAAGTCAGGCGCCATGGCCGGGCCCGGGAACTGCTGGCGCGCCTGGGTTTGTCCGGGCACCTGGGCCACCGGCCCAACCAGCTCTCCGGCGGCCAGCAGCAGCGAGTGAGCATCGCCCGGGCGCTGATGAACGGCGGCGAAGTGATACTCGCCGACGAACCCACCGGTGCCCTGGACACCGCCAGCGGCAAGGAGGTGATGAACATCCTCCAGGAACTGCACGGCCTGGGGCACACGGTGATCATCGTCACCCACGACCCCAAGGTGGCGGCCAACGCCCAGCGCATCATCGAAGTGCGCGACGGCGAGATCGTCAGCGACCGGGCCAACCCGCGCCCGGCGGACGAGGCGCCGAGCGAGCCACCGGTCAGCGTGCGGCCCGCCGGTGCGCGGCGCCTGGTGGCCAGCCTGGGGCTGTTCAAGGAGGCCTTCGTGATGGCCTGGGTGGCGCTGGTCTCGCACCGCATGCGCACCCTGCTGACCATGCTCGGGATCGTCATCGGCATCACCTCGGTGGTGTCCATCGTGGCCATCGGCGAGGGCGCCAAGCGCTACGTGCTCAAGGACATCCAGGCCATCGGCAGCAACACCATCGACATCTTCCCCGGGGCCAGTTTCGGCGACAGCCGGGCGGCGGCGATCCAGACCCTGATGCCCGCCGACGTGACGGCCCTGAACCAGCTGTACTACGTCGACAGTGCCACGCCCATGGTCGGCCGCAGCCTGTTGCTGCGCTACGGCAACATCGACCTCAACGCCACGGTCAACGGCGTCAGCCACCTGTATTTCCAGGTTCGCGACATCAAGCTGGCCAGCGGCATTTCCTTCAGCGAGAACGACGCGCGGCGCCAGGCCCAGGTGGTGGTGATCGACCACAACACCCGCAACCGCCTGTTCGGCCCGGATGTCGACCCGCTGGGGCAGGTGATCCTGGTGGGCAACCTGCCGTGCACGGTGATCGGCGTGACCCGGGAGAACAAGAACATGTTCGCCGCCAGCAACCTGCTGAACGTCTGGCTGCCCTACGAGACCGCCGCCGGGCGGGTGCTCGGCCAGCGCCACCTGGACAGCATCAGCGTGCGGATCAAGGACGGCCAGCCGAGCAAAGTGGTGGAGGAGCATGTGAAGAAGCTGATGGAGCAGCGCCACGGCACCAAGGATTTCTTCACCAACAACCTCGACAGCATCATGCAGACGGTGCAGCGCACCAGCCGCTCCCTGGCCCTGCTGCTGTCGCTGATCGCGGTGATTTCCCTGGTGGTGGGGGGAATCGGGGTGATGAACATCATGCTGGTGTCGGTCACCGAGCGGACCCGGGAGATCGGCATCCGCATGGCGGTGGGGGCCCGGCAGTCGGATATCCGCCAGCAGTTCCTGGTGGAGGCGGTGATGGTCTGCCTGATCGGCGGGGCCATCGGCATCAGCCTGTCGTTCGCCATCGGCTACCTGTTCACCCTGTTCATCAAGGAGTGGGAGATGGTGTTTTCCATGGGGTCGATCATTACCGCGTTCGCCTGTTCGACCCTGATCGGCATCGTCTTCGGCTTCGTTCCGGCGCGCAACGCCGCGCGCCTGGATCCCATCGAAGCCCTGGCCCGGGATTGACAGGCCGTAGACCGAACCGCCGGCGCTGGGGCCGGCGGGGGTTACAGGGCCAAGGCCGGATCAGGCCGTCGGGGTTTCGCTGCTGTGCGGCGCTTGTTCCTCGGGCGAGTACATCCAGCGCAGCAGCGAGTGCCGGCCACTGATGCCGAGCTTGATGGCGGCGCGCTTCAAGTAGCTTTCGACGGTATTGACCTTGAGCTTGAGCTGCTCGGCCAGCTGCGGCGCGGTGCGCCCGGCCAGCAGCCCGACACAGACCTCCAGCTCGCGGTTGGACAGGCGCAGCCCGGACTGTTCCAGGCGCGCGGCAAAGCGCAGGCGCAGGCTTGCCAGGCCCTCGATGGCGGCACTGTCCTGCTCGGCGGCATCGCCCCGGGGCTGCAGGGCGCTGATGTGTTTTTCCACCATGGGCAGCAGCAACGGCGAGATGTCCTCCAGCAGCAGGCGTTCCTGGGGGGAAAAGCTCTGGTCCTGGCTGCTGCGGTACACCGAGAGCACGTAGTGGTAGGAGTCCTTGCGCCCGGTCAGGTGCAGTTGTGCCGGGTCCGCGTGGCCGCGCTGGCGTTGCAGCGACGGGCCCGGGGCCGGTTCGCCGGGTTGTTCGGGAAAGCCGGTGAGCAGCAGCGGGTCATTGCTGGCATGGGCATCGCTGTACAGCGGGTGGCGGGTCTGCATCAGGGTGTTGCCGGTTCTGCCGACGGCCTGTTCCGGGTCGGCCCGCAGTTGGGTGATATGGGTGGCGTCCACAGCCAGCTGGGTGAGTATCAGGTCGTGCAGCATGCGCGGAAAGTTGCGGCTGCCGGTGCTGGCGATGACCTTACCAATGTGTGGAAACAGTATTTGTGAGTTCATCATTTCATCCATGAATGTGAAGGTGTGGAGGGGGGCTGCCTTATAGCAACGAGTTTGGGTCAGGGTTGATTTACCTCCTGTTTGCTCTGGGCGACAAAGGGTCGCCTCGTATCCTAGTACAAGGTTTTGTTGGTCGTTTGGTGAAAATGGTCAAATAGTCGATTTTTCAAGCATCGACTTTGCTTTTTTGAGGGGCTGGTTAAAGAAGGATCGCACCATCAATCGCTGTAGAGGGGGAGCAGCTTGAAATCGGTCTGGACCACAATACATCGATGGCCTCATTCCTCTGGTCCTAGCTGGGCCAATGAGGCTGATAGTGTTCTGCTCATCACATTCTCAGGCGCTAGTACTGGGTTTTTTCCAGAAGTGATAAAAAGGTTCGATCTTCTGAATCTGAAATTCGCATTTCTGGTAAAGCCCACATGCGGACAGGTTGTTCTTTTGGGTAACAACCTGACATTGCTTGAAACCTCGGTCCTGGAACCATTGTTGAGCGTGTCTGACCAGCGTTTGACCATGTCCTTGTCCGCGAACTGATGAATCAACGGCGAGTAGCCCGATGTCTGCAATGCCGTTCTTTGTGCCAGCGGTCAACATCGCCACTATTTTAGTGTTACTGCGTATCACAAATACCTCGAGAGCGATTTCCTTGGCTGCTGACCTTCTGGCCCAGATGCTGTAGAGCTCATGGAATTTTTCCAGGTCGATATTAGGGTCAACTGAAAACCTTGAGTACTCGCCGCTTTGAACAGCGAGGTCGATCAACTCTTCAACTTTCATTGATGGATGGTAGGTTTCCACCAGTGACGAATATCTCTTGCCCTTGGTGGTGGCGAGGTTGGTGATGAACGTAGCCTTAAGATCTACTAGGCTGCCTTTCATGGGGAGTGAGTCCAGCTCACTCAGCTCTTTTTCTGATTGCCAGTAAACTAAGCTGGCACCTAGTTTTAGCGCCTTGCTTAACTGCTCTTGCAGATGGGCCTTCGAAAGTGTGGGGTTGCTGATTCGATAGACTGGGGTCTGAAAAAAATCGGTGTCCCACTCAAGCTTTTCTATATCCATTGCTCTCTCGATGTTTAAGTTAATTGCTGTTTTACAAAGAGATAAGTATTAAGAGTTTAAGGGGGTGACAGGGTTTTCCCTGAACACGTAGTACTTGCATGCGAGAAAACTGTACGCCGCTAATAATATTATGGCCGATGCTTGGACTATTTCATGTGGGTAGTGGAGTTGGTCGAAAAATACATACAGTAATATCAGGTTTATCACATAGCCTGATACATGCATTTGTATGTAGCGAAATGGTGCGCCAGCTCGCCCGCTTTTTTTGAAAGTCCAACGGTAGTTGACAGAATAGCTGTAGGTGGCTCCTGCCAGATACATAAGCGTCATAGACAATTTTTCTCCGCAACCGGCATACACGATCAGTAAGTAACCAGCGTAAGCCAAGGCATTGCTGGTTACGCCAATAATTCCGTAGCGAATCAGCTGAATGATGGTATGGGTAGGGATAGTGTTCACTATGGCATTCTATTTGGCTTTGGAGTTGAAGGGGTAGTGGAACTGCCAGTATTCAGACTAGAAGGTTTTTCGTCCGACGATATAAAGCGGACGCTTTTTAGTCTCGTCGAATGTCTTGCCTATATATATGCCGACTACGCCCTGAATGGAGATGACAATTCCGCCAATGAAGAAAATAGATACCATGAGGCTGGTCCAACCTTGTACTACCGTGCCATGAAAGTAGGTGGTGATCATAAGGTAGATACCATAGATGAATGAAAGTGAGGCCATTGTAAAGCCGAGCTTTACTGCAAGCCTAAGTGGTTTGTCCGAATAGGCGATAATGGTATCCATGGCCAGACTCCAAAGTTTGGAGAAAGTGTAAGTGCTTTTGCCGTGGCCACGTTCGCAGTGCTCGACATCAATGCCGGTGCTGGTAAAGCCCATCCAGTGGACCAAGGCGCCAAAAAAACGCAACTGTTCACGCATTTGGCACAGATTGTCAGTAACTTGGCGGGAAATTATTCGAAAGTTACCGCTATTCCCGTCATACTCAAAGTCGGCAAGATAACTGAACGTCTTGTAAAAAAACCACGAGCCTAGGCGCTTTATTGCAGAGTCTTTTCTTAAACCTCGTAGAGCCAGGACAATGTCGTACCCTTCCTGTGCCTTGGCATATAACCGGGGAATTTCTTCAGGACGATCCTGTAGGTCGCAGTCCATGACCACAACCCAATCTCCTCGGGAACTATCGAGACCCGCAGTGATGCCGTAATGCTGGCCGAAGTTCCGGCTTAGCTGAATTCCCCGCACTCTTGGATCGACCTTTGCCAACTGTTTTATTAAATCCCAGGAGCGATCGCCGCCGCAGTCCTCAATCAACAGGATTTCAAAATTTGGTGTGATCTCTTCCAGCGATGTTTTCAATCGCGCATAAAGCTCCATCAGCGAATTTTCAGCCTTGTAAACAGGTACGACGACAGAAATGTGAGGTTTTTCTTTTGGATTTTCCACTGTGCTTATCATTTATAGGTTTAAAGGGGAGTTCGGGATTTACCAGAATTTTTGATAGCGAAAACAGAGCTCTAGGAAGTAGTAGAGTGCTCCGAATGCAGTGTGTGCGAAAAACAAGATGACGCAACGTTTATATTTTTTTACGTTGCTTATTGTTGTTGTAAAAGCTTCTTTGTTTTTTAGCAGGAATGCTGCAGAGAAAAGGAAAGTCAAGTATAGGCCAATCTGACCGCTCCACCAAAAATTTCCGGCATACATCCGGTAGCCACTTTCAGAAAAGAAGTAAGTCAAAATTAACCCCATCAAGAGACAGAGCGATGCGAGAAGCAGTGCCTTGTCTTTGATGAACTCTTTAGGGTAGTAGCAGAGTACAAGAAGTGGGAATGCGATAGATAGAATCAGCTTGATGAATAAGTATTTTGAGTAGTGGGCCATGCTTTCAAAAGGAAGAAATAAAACGTGGCTTTCCTCATTTGCGGTTTCTATTGAAAGGCTTTGGTAGAAGTAGGTGTGCAGAAACTGAAGACTGAGCACGAATACTGTCGGCAGGAAAAAAGCCCAGTAAATATATGCGCTTTTCAGGCTGCTTTTCAGTTGCTGGGTTGCGATGAGAAATAAAATCAGTGCTGGCAAAATGATAATAAGGAAATTTGGCTTTGATATTCCGCAGAAAAAAATTGAAATTGCCAGTAGCGTGCCTCTTGAGAGTGTGTTGCCTGAGGTTTCGGTGAAAGATTTTAATGTGTAGCAAAAAGCGATGAGGGCTAGTGGCTTGAGCAGGAGCATTGTTGGACTATGATAAATCGTAAGCCCCACATAGCCAAAATAGAAATGATGGTCAAATACCGCAAGGATCTGGAGGGGGCTGGCCACTAGTAAACATACTGACACAAGCGTGGCTGTTTTAGCTGAGGTGTACCGGCTGAGGACTTTATAGTTTAAGATCGCCAGCAGGTAAATGGCGGAAACTATGATGATGGTGGAGGCTATGGCGTAATTGACACTTAGAATATTTTTAGTGAGGATCGTGAGTAGATGGTATAGCGGGTGCGGCAGCATGAGAGTGCCGTTATCTTCCATATCGCTCGCCCATTTCAGGTGTGCAACATAGTCGCCGCCAATTGTTGAGAGCTTATATATAAGGGGGGTGAAGGTGATGAAAGTAAATGCAAGTAGTATGAAGTAGGCGCGAGTGTGGTGTTGGCGGTTTTTATCTGGTGCTGGATATGTTTCGCTTATGTTGTCGTCTGTCATTCGCTCTCGCCTATTTTATTCTGGTTTTTACAGGAATCTATTCTTGGAGTGGTTTTGGTGTTCTATTTAATCTTGCCGGAATGAGTTGGTCTTTGGGTTGGTCTATGTTTTTTGCATATGTTTAAGTGATAAAGTAATTCTGGGTCGCACTGAGTCAATGGTTTATTGACGACGATGATGTTTTGATTTTCGTGTTCAGAATCTGTTCCTGTTTTACTTTCTGTTTTAGGTTCAAGAGCATCGTCCTGCTGCCGGACCTTATAGGCCCAAGTCCCCGTCAAGCTAAGGGGCGAGAGGTAAATTTGGCGGCGAGTATACCCTCAGTCCCTCTAGGGAGTCCTCTATTGTTGGCCCACGAGTGCTGTTTTCGGAGCGAAACAGCAAACTGATCTGGTCTTCGTCCTCATTGGTCGCAGGAATATCCGCTTCCGACAATTGGTTTGGCTGCTACCTCCGCAACGGATTGACCTCCCCGGGAAGCCACCCAGAACTTCCTGGAGGAGGGCAATGTTGGTAGTCAGGTGGGCCAGGGTTACTGGCGCTTCTCGCAATTGACCATCCATGGCACACCAAAGCGGTCCACCAGCATGCCGAAGCGCTCGGCCCAGAAGGTGGCTTCCAGGGGCATCTGCACGTTGCCCTGTTCGGCCAGGGCGGCGAATACCCGTTCGGCTTCGGCGGCGTTGTCGATGTTCAGCGAGATCGAACAGCCGTGGATGCCCAGGTAGGGCAGCTCAGGGGTGGTGTCCGAGCCCATCAGCACCTGGTCGCCGACGCTCAGGCGGGTGTGCATGATGCGTTCGTGACAGTCGGCAGAGATGTGATCACGGGCCGGGCTTTCACCGAAGGTCATCATCATTTCCAGGGTGCCGTTCAGGCATTGGGCATAGAAGGTGAAGGCGGCCTTGCAGGTGCCGTTGAACACCAGGTAGGGGTTGATTTTCATGCTGTGCTCCGGTCGCAGGTAACGGGCAGGCACGCGGGCCTGTGGACGAACTTCCATAGCAAAGCCGCTATCGGCCCTGCGCGGAGGTTTTTTTATAGATGGTTTTTCCATGCTCGCCCGTGGCGATATAACCGTCGCCGCGCCATTGGGGGCGCGGCGGCGGTGCGGGCGGGGGTTACAGGCGCGGCTGCTCCTGGGGCGTGCCGAGCAACTGGTGCAGGGTGTTGATCAGCGCCTGCTGGCGCAGCCGGTCTTGCTGGTGCCGGGCTTCGGCGGCGGCGACATCGGCGTTGCAGTGCGGGCAGGTGCTTTCATGGGCGTGGATGTACTCCAGGCAATTGCGACACAGGGCCAGGCGCGGCGGGATGCGGCCTTCCTCGGGCGACGCCTGGCCCTGGTTGACCCAGGCCAGCTTGATCACCTGGCCGCTGTCGTTGACGCTCGATACCGCCTCGCCGGTGTCGATGCGTTCGGTGATCAGGTCGAAACGGCCCACCGAGAACGACGCCGGGCCGGCGTCTTCGAGCTTGACGATGCGTTCGCGCAGGCCCTTTTTCGCCAGGTCCAGGGTCCGGTAGTGGCAGTAGGGATTGTTCCCCGGCTTGCCCAGCAGCGAGTGAGAGGTCCAGGTGCACCCGCCGCGGCAGACATCGTTGTAGTAACAGGTGCGGCAGTAGCCCCACAGGTCGTCCACCGAGCGCAGGCGGCCGAAGTGGATGCCTTCGCTGTAGTGCCAGATGTCGTGCAGGCTCATGCTGCGCACGTTGCCACCGGAGAAACCCACGGTGGCCAGGGACGGGCAGCCCTTGACCGTGCCGTCGGCCTCCAGGGCCAGGACCGTCTGCCCGGCGGCGCAGCCGCTCCAGTGCACGCGGTCGTCGCCGAAGCCGCGCCACATGTGCTCGTAGGGGCCGTAGTAGCCGATGTTGTTGCCCACATTCATCAGCAGCCCGCGCTCGGCGCCTTCGCGGTACAGGCGCGCCAGCAGCGGCATCACCTCCAGCAACTGGTAGGGCTGCAGCAGCAGCTCGGGGTGATCCACCGCATTGCCCATGGCCACGGTCAGCTGGATCTGCCAGTGGCTGGCGCCGGCATCGATGATCAGCTCCATCAGGGCCGGCAGGTCGGGCAGGGTGGCGGCGCCGATCTGCGTGTTGACGCTGACCTTGAGCCCGGCCTGCTTGGCCCGGCGCAGGGTATCCAGGGCCTTGTCGAAGGAGCCGGGGACATTGCGCACCGCGTCATGCAGCGGCGCCAGGCCATCCAGGGAGACGCCGACGCCATTGAGCCCGGCATCCACCGCGGCCTGCATCTTGGCCGGGGTCAGGTTGCGCCCGCCGGTCTGGATCGCCACGTACATGCCGTGGTCGTGGATGGCCTGGATCAGCCGCGTCCAGTCCTTGCGCAGATAGGCTTCGCCACCGATCAGGGTGACTTCCCGGGTGCCCAGGGCGGCGATCGAATCGATCACCGACAGGCATTCCTGGGTATTGAGTTCGCCCGGGCGCCGATGCCCGGCGCGGGAGCCGCAATGCAGGCACTTGAGGTCGCAGGCGAGGGTGATTTCCCAGACCACATGCACCGGGACAAAGCGCTTGAGGTCGGTTTCGCTGAGGTAGCGGGCGGGGAGACGGTCTGACATGAGAGTTCCTTGCGCACCCGGCGGTGCGCGGCACCAACCCATCGAAATAGGCGCGCCTTCCTTGTGTCGCAATGGCGCGGTCGTTTTGTGGCAGCCCCCGGGGCCGCGGCAGGCGGCCCCGGGGGCTGGTGGTCAGCGCTGCTCCAGGCGGCTGATTTCTGCCTGCAACTGCTGCACCGCCTGGGTCAGGTTGTCAGCGTTGGCCAGTTGCTGCTCGCCCTGGGCCACCAGTGCCTTGAGCCGCGCCAGGTCGCCGCTGGCCTGGGCCTGCTGCAGCGCCACGGCGTACAGCGGGTGGCGCACTTCGGCGGCCGGGCCGGCCTGGCTGGCGTAGTCCGCTGCCTGCGCCTGCTCCACCGGGGCCGGGCTCACGGCGGCGTGTTGCACCACGTGCCAGTGCCCCTGGAACTGGTACTTGTAGCTGGCGAAGCCGCTGGCCCAGTCCAGGCCGAGGATGCCCTGCAGGTGGAAGGTCTCGGCGATCTGGCTGGTGGGGCCGCTGGGGTTGCCGGCCAGGCTGAGGATGATGTGCCCCTCGCTGGAGGGGTCGAGCTTGACCTGGGAGTAGTCGCCCCACACGTCGGCATGGAACTGCACCGGTGGCGAGGTGCTCTGGGTCACGCGGGCAACGCCGCTGACGCGTTTCTTCGGGGTATCGACCAGCAGGTCGAGGGTCAGCACCGGCCCACCGATCACGGGGTTGGCGACGATGAGGCGGGTATGGAACAGTCCGATTGTCATGCTGCAACTCCTTATCTTCTTGAAGACATCAGGTTCGATGAACGGCCGGGCTCAGCGCCGCTCCTGCTGGCTGATCTCGGCCTTGGCGGCCACCAGTGCGGTGCGGATCAGCGGCAGCTGTTCCAGTTGCTGGGTGGCGACCTTGTGCAGGCTCTTCATCTGCGCCAGGTCACCGCTGGCGATGGCACCGTGGATCGGCGCCCCGTACAGCGCCGAGATCGGCGGCAGCGGATGGTTGGGCTGGCCGCGGTGCAGAGGGGCCGACAGGGTGCTGGACTGCACGGTTTCCTGCAGGTGGGCGGGCACCTGGTTGACCGACACCCAGCTGTGGCCGTTGTAGTACTGATAGTTGGCCACGCCTTCCTTCCAGTCGTCGCTGACCACCAGGTGCAGCTTGAAGTTGATCACCGAGTTCGACCCCGGGCCGCCCTGGTTGCCCTTGGCCGTGATGAGGATCTTGCTGGTGCTGGGCGGCATGACGGTGAGGTAGGTGTACTGGCCCCAGACATCGCTGTGCAGGTCCAGGGGCGGGTTGACCGCCTGGGTGATGCTGGAAGTGCCGCGCACACTGTGTTCCGGGGTATACACCAGCAGGTTGAGGATCAGGGTGGGTGCGCCGGGTTGCGAGGTGCCGATGCGGTAGCTCAGGGGGAACAGGCCTTCGGCTTGCGAGTAGTTGCCGGACATTTGCTTTGCCTCCATTCAATGACAGGGGAGCCGCGATCAGCGGCGTTCCAGGCGGGCGACTTCCTTGGCCAGCTGTTCGTAGGCGTTGTGCAGATCCTTGGGTTCGTTCCTGGCCGGATCGCGCTTGGCCAGCAGGGCTTTCATCTCCGGCAGCTTGCCTTCGCTGATGGCCGACTGGATGGCGACTCCGTAGGGGGGGATCACATGTTGGGATGCATTGCTCATGGCGTTTGCCTTCCGTGGGTGTGGATGGGGTGCTGCGCTACTCGGCAGCTTTTGCAGTTAAGCAGCGCGGGTGGAATTGGCAGGGTAATGGCACATTGATTTTGTGGGTTTCCGACCGGTGGATTCACGGTCGGTAAAGGGTTGATTTTGGAGACATTCCAAAGGGCGATATGCAGGCGGGAGGTGATTGCGGATGGCGATAGGAGGGGGTGAGAAAGGGGGGCGAGCGTAGGCACCGGCTGCCGGCGAAGAGGCCCGCGACAGCCATGCATCGCCCTGGCCGGCGCATTCGCTGGCAAGCCAGCCCTTACGGGGTGTCAGTGCGCTCGGACCACCCCCAACTCCTCCAGCCGGCGCCGCGTCTCAGCCGCCGTCACATGATGAATCGCATGCCACCCCAGCGCCGTTGCGGCGACGATATTGGGCGCATGGTCGTCAATGAACACCAGTTCCTCGGGGGCCACCCCCGGCAAATGCGCACGAATGCGCCCCAGGGTCGTGTGATAGATCTCGGCATCCGGCTTGATCTGGCGCTCTTGCCCCGACACGACGATGTCGCGAAAGCGCTGCAGAAACGGGTAATTGTCCCAGGCATAGGGAAAGGTTTCCCGGGACCAGTTGGTCAGCCCGAACAGGGGCACCTGCGCCTGGTGCAGTTCTTCCAGCAGGGCTACGCCCTGATCCAGTGGCCCCTTGAGCATTTCCGGCCAGCGCCCGTAATAGGCCTCGATCAAGGGGGCATGGTCGGGGTGCTCGGCTACCAGGCTGCGGGTCGCCTCGGCCAGGCTGCGGCCGGCGTCCTGCCGGGTATTCCAGGCCTGGGTGCAGATGGTGTCGAGGAACCACTGGCGGCGCTCATCGTCGGGGATCAGCTGGCGGTACAGGTGGTGCGGGCTCCAGTCGAACAGCACGCCACCAAAATCGAAAACCACGGCACGAATCGTCATGAACACGTCCTTTTGAGCGGTTATGGGCCAGGCGCCATCCTGCGACGCCCGGCAGCACAATGCAATTTGCCGCTGGCCGCTGGTCCGCTCGGCGGCACCCTGGCCACGAATCGTGATCCAACCCCTGTATCCGGCCTTTTCCAGGCTGGCACAGGAGCTGCCCATGACTGCCAAGAACCCCACGGGGCCGCGCTCGTCCGAGCATGCCTCGAATCATCATGACCCGGGTTTCGACCCCGATTCGCCAGACCTGGCCGACCCCCAGGTAGACCCGGTAGGCCCGGCCAGGGCACCCCTGGACCGCCCTGAACCCGAGCACCGGCGCAAGCGCTCGCGGGCCTACGATCCCCTGGCCAACCTGAAGAAATGACCCGGCGCGCCGACATGCGGCAGTCGCCGGGCGGTGGGGCGGGTGTAAGGTAAAACGCCCAAGCCCCAGGCTCGCCGAGGAAAAAGGAGGTGTCCATGAGCACGCCGCTGCTGAACAAACTGCAGATCAACGGCTATCAGGTCTTGAGCGTCAACCACGGGCCCTGGAAGGTCTGCACGCCGGGTGACCGGCTTGCTACCTTCGGCACCCGGGAAGAGGCCATGGCCTTTGCCGCCGCCCTGCCGGCGCGCAGGCAACGACCGGCCGCCACCGGTGGCTAGCGCCCTGGCAGGAAAAAAGCCCCGACCGGTTCGGGGCTTTTTTATGCCCGGCCGGGGGCATGGCCGGACGGGGCGAGGGCGCAGCGGGGCGCAATTACGGCTGCATGAAACTCAGCAGCGGGAGGATGAAGGCTGCTGCCAGGGCCAGTGCCCACAGGGTCTGCAGAAACAGCTCATCGGCGTTGTCGGCGGCGGGCCGCGGGGCGAGGCGGCGGCGCCAGTAGAAGTACAGGCCGCTGACCACGAACACACAGGTGATGCCCATCATGTACTCCAGCTCCCACTTCTGGGGGCTGATGGCCAGGCTGCCGTCCTGGTCATCCGGGTAGTCGAGCCGCCACCAGGCGCCCAGCAGCAGCGGCACCAGCCCGGCCAGGAGCCAGGCCAGGCGCGCGCCGGGCATCCGGGTCAGCAGGGTCACGGCCAGGCCGATCAGGCACAGCACCCAGACAAAGAGGTACAGCTGAAAGCCCATGGCCCCACCGAACAGCGTGCTGCTGACATCCCGCGGCTGCATCATCTGCACGTCGCACAGCAGCATCAGCGACAAGGGCGCGGCAACGACGATCCAGCACAGAGGGCGGTAGAGCCACAACCACAGGGTAAACAGGCGAGACATGGGCACACTCATCGAGGTTTGGTGAAGCAAGAAAGAGGCGGGGTTGGCGGTCAGTCGACAATGACCCGGGTGCCAGGGCCCAGGCACAGGCTCAACTGTTCGCCGGCCCGGTTGAAGGCGCAGTACGGCAGGGGCGCCTTGCTGGCATTGACCAAGGGGGGGATGAAGAAGCCCCCCAGCAACACCGCCCATGCAATCCGCAACGACAGCTCACGGAGGGTGGCGGGGGCTCTCGGCTTGAGCCGCTGCTGGTGCAACAGGTAGATGCCGCTGTAGACCAGGGCGAAACCGAAGACCATCACATAGTCCAGCTCCCGGGCCTGGATGCTGAAGATCAGGTTGCCGTCGAAATCGTCCGGGTAGTGGATCCGCCACCACAGGCCCAGCAGCAACTGCACCAGCCCACCGATGATCCAGGCCAGGCGGGCGCCGGGCACCCGGGTCAGCACGGCCAGGCCCAGGCCGATGACGCTGAAGGCCCAGCCGCCCAGGTACAGCATGAAGCCCATGGAGCCGCCGAACAGCGTGCCGCCGACTTCCCGGGGGACGATCAGGTGCAGGTTGCAACGGATCATGGTGGCCAATTGTGCGGCCACGGCGATCCAGCACAGGAGGTAGTAGAGCCGGGACCAGAAGGTGTGCAGGGGCGACATGCAGAGACTCGAAAAAAACAGGGCCGATGAGAGTGTGTGGTGGGCTGGGTTCAAACCAACAGCAAACCGCAGGCAACCGCGAACAGCACCAGGGCGATGCTGATGCCCGCCAGGGGAATGCGAAACCAGTAACGAATCGCCAGCACCCACAGGCTGGCGAGAAACCCCAGGCCGATCAGCAGCAAGCCACGGGCCTCCAGCAGCAGGGCCGGGTGCAGCCAGGCGAGGTAGCCATAGACCAGGCCGAACAGCATGGCGCCCAGGCTGTGGCTGGCGTTGAAGCCGACCCAGGCCCGCCACAGGCTGGTCTGGCGGGTGATCATCGGCGACACCTGGCGCATGCGTTCGGCCAGGGCCGGGTCCCGGGGCTGGAATTTGTCGGTGGCGAAGGTGTAGATCAGGTGCAGGGTGCCGAGCAGCAGCACGATGGCTGAGCTGGCGATGATCAGGGCGGGGGCCAACACGTTTCTTCCTTGGGCGGTGCTCGGGTGCGCGGAGTATGCCGGGCCGCCCGGGGTTTTGCACCTGCGGGCGCGGCTTTTTTACCGGCACGGGGCAGGGCGCCGGGCGCCCTGCCCAGGGGCTCAGAAGTGCTCGGCGTCGAGGCCGAACAAGGAGGCGCTGCCGGCGCGGATGCTCTGCTCCAGGCTGAGGATGCGCGGCAGCATGCGACTGAAGTAGAAGCGCGCGGTGGCCAGCTTGGCACCGTAGAAACCGTCGTCCTCGGAACGCTTGTGCTCGGCCACCTGGGCCATGCGCGCCCACAGGTAGGCGTAGGCCACGTAGCCGAACAGCTGCAGGTATTCGACGCAGGCGCTGCCCACCGCGTGGGGGTTCTGCGCCGCCTGTTCACGCAGCCAGTCGCTGAGGTCTTCCAGGCGTTGCACCGCGTCCAGCAGCTCGGCGGCGTAGGCGGCGCCGGGCAGGTAGGCGTAGTCGCGGATCTCGCCGGTGAACAGGCGCAGGGCCACGCCGCCGTTGCCCACCACCTTGCGCCCCAGCAGGTCCAGGGCCTGGATGCCGTTGGTGCCTTCGTAGATCTGGGCGATGCGTACATCCCGCACCAGTTGCTCCTGGCCCCATTCGCGGATGTAGCCGTGGCCGCCGAAGATCTGCTGGCCCAGCACGCAGCTGTCCAGGCCGGTGTCGGTGAAGAACGCCTTGGCCACCGGGGTCAGCAGCGCCACCAGGGCCTCGGCGTTGTGCCGCTCATGGGGCTGGTCGGCGAACTTGGCCAGGTCCAGCTGCTGGCCGACGTAGCTGGCGAAGGCGCGGCCGCCTTCGGTCATGGCCTTCATGGTCAGCAGCATGCGCCGCACATCGGGGTGGACGATGATCGGGTCGGCGATCTTGTCCTTGGCCACCGGGCCGGCCGGGGAGCGGCTCTGGATACGCTCGCGGGCGTAGGTGCGGGCGTTCTGGTAGGAGTTCTCGGCGCAGCCGATACCCTGGATGCCGATGGACAGGCGCTCGTAGTTCATCATGGTGAACATCGCCGCCAGGCCCTTGTTGGCCTCGCCGATCAGCCAGCCGGTGGCGCCGTCGAAGTTCAGCACGCAGGTGGCCGAGGCCTTGATGCCCATCTTGTGCTCGATGGAACCGCAGCTCACCGCGTTGGCCGCGCCGAGATTGCCGTTGGCGTCCACATGGATCTTCGGCACCAGGAACAGCGAGATGCCCTTGGGCCCGGCCGGGGCGTCCGGCAGCTTGGCCAGCACCAGGTGGATGATGTTCTCGGTCAGGTCCTGCTCGCCGCCGGTGATGAAGATCTTGCTGCCGCTGATGCGGTAGCTGCCGTCGGCCTGGGGCTCGGCGCGGGTGCGGATGATCCCCAGGTCGGTGCCGGCGTGGGCCTCGGTGAGGCACATGGAGCCGGCCCAGCGGCCTTCGTACATCGGCGGCAGGTACAGCTGTTTCAGCGCTTCGCTGGCGTGGGCGTCGATGGCCAGGCAGGCCCCGGAACTCAGGGCCGAGTACAGGGCGAAGCTGGAGTTGGCGGCGTAGAGCATTTCCTCGAACTGCACCGCGAGCATCTTCGGCATGCCCATGCCGCCGTAGGCCGGGTTGCCGCTCAGGCCGACCCAGCCGCCCTGGATATAGGTGCTGTAGGCCTCCTTGAAACCGGCCGGGGTGCGCACCTGCCCGGCGTGCCAGCTGGCGCCTTCCTCGTCGCCGCTGCGGTTGAGCGGGGCGATCAGGTTGCCGGTGACCTTGGCCGCTTCTTCGAGAATGGCGTCGGCGGTGTCGCCGTCCACGGTATCGGCCAGGGCCGGCAGGCGCGCCCAGAGCTTGGGTGCGTTGAACACTTCATGCAGGACAAAGCGCATGTCGCGCAGCGGAGCGTTGAATTCGGGCATTGCAGGAACCTCGGGCAAAAGTGGAGGTTGAGCGGCCTCGGCCGCATGAATCGACAACGAAAACCCCGCCACCTTGTAGGAGCCGGCTTGCCGGCGAAGAGGCCCGCAAGCCATGCATCGCCCTGGCCGACGCCTTCGCTGGCAAGCGGAGCGCCGCCCGGCCAGCTCCTACAAGGGCTGGGTAGGTGTATTCAGGCTAGAAGTTTTTCGCCATGTCGCGCAGGACGAACTTCTGGATCTTGCCGGTGGAGGTCTTGGGCAACGGGCTGAAGACCACGGTACGCGGTACCTTGAAGCCTGCCAGGTGCTCGCGACAGAAGGCGATGATCTCGGCTTCGCGCACGTCCTGATGATCGGCCTTGAGGGTGATGAAGGCGCAGGGCGTCTCACCCCACTTTTCATCGGGCCGGGCCACCACCGCCGCTTCCAGCACTGCCGGGTGGCGATAGAGCACGCCTTCCAGTTCGATGGTGGAAATGTTCTCGCCCCCGGAAATGATGATGTCCTTGAGCCGGTCGCGGATCTCCACGTAGCCGTCCGGGTGGGTCACCCCCAGGTCGCCGGTGTGGAACCAGCCGCCCTCGAAGGCTTCGGCGGTGGCCGTGGGGTTCTTCAGGTAGCCCTTCATCACGGTGTTGCCGCGCATGAAGATCTCGCCGATGGTCTGGCCGTCCCGGGGCGTGGGTTCGAGGGTTTTCGGGTCGGCCACCATCACCCCTTCCAGGGTCGGGTAGCGCACGCCCTGGCGCGACTTGATCTGCGCCCGCTGTTCCAGGGGCAGTTCATCCCAGGCGGCGTGCCAGGCGCACAGGGTCACCGGGCCATAGACCTCGGTCAGGCCGTAGACGTGGGTCACCTTGATGCCCATTTCCTCCACCGCGCCGATCACCTTGGCCGGCGGCGCGGCCCCGGCCACCATGGCGTTGACCGGGTGGTCGATGGCCGCCTTGGCGGTGTCGGGCATGTTCACCAGGGCATTGAGCACGATGGGCGCGCCGCACAGGTGCGTGACCTGATGCTCGCGGATCAGGTCGAGGATCTTCTGCGGGTCGACCCGGCGCAAAAACACATGCACCCCGGCCAGGGCGGTGACGGTCCAGGGGTAGCACCAGCCGTTGCAGTGGAACATCGGCAGGGTCCACAGGTACACCGGGTGGTTGCCCATGGCCCAGGTCATCTGGTTGCCCAGGGCGTTGAGGTAGGCGCCGCGGTGGTGGTAGACCACGCCCTTGGGGTTGCCGGTGGTGCCCGAGGTGTAGTTCAGGGCGATGGCCTGCCACTCGTCATCGGGCCACTGCCAGGCAAACTCGGGATCGCCCTCGGCCAGGAACGCTTCGTAGTCCAGCTCGCTGACCGGCTGGCCCTCGCCGTACTCCGGGTCGTCGAGGTCGATCACCAGGGGCGGGTGATCGAGCATGGCCACGGCGGCGTGGATCACCTCATGGAACTCGCGGTCGGCGATCAGCACCTTGGCTTCGCCGTGGGCCAGCATGAAGGCGATGGCCTCGGCGTCCAGGCGCACATTGAGGGCATTGAGCACGGCGCCGATCATCGGCACGCCGAAGTGTGCTTCGAGCATCGCCGGGATGTTAGGCAGCATCACCGCCACCGTGTCGTTCTTGCCGATGCCGCGCCCGGCCAGGGCCGAGGCCAGGCGCCGGCAGCGGCTGTAGGTCTGGGCCCAGGTGCGACGGATCGAACCGTGGATCACCGCCGGGTAATCGGGGTAAACCGCAGCGGTACGCTCGATGAAGCTCAAGGGGGAGAGGGCGATATGGTTGACGGCAGTCGGCGCTAGGCCTTGCTCGTAGATGGACATGGTTCGGGTACCCGGTGGCTGATTATTAGCTCTATTGGCCGAGGCTTGGGTGGCGCGTGCTGTGTACCTGGGGGCACTGACTGTAGGCGCCGGCTTGCCGGCGAAAGCGATCCCACGGGCCTCTTCGCTGGCAAGCCAGCTCCTACGTTCGGCGTTGCTTACAGGTACGCAGCACACCCAGCGAAAGCTCGGTGACTTATCCGGGGTCTTTTATATACTGTTTGTCGATTGATATGGAAGTACTACCTGAATTGTATAGTAGTTGTACTATAAAAAGAACCTACCCTTCCGGCCGCGAGACTGATCGACCATGCCCGACTCTACCCACCTGCGTCACTGGCTGCGCCTGCAGCGTGAAGGCCAGTTGCCGGACTCGCCCTGGCTCGGCCACGACCCGCAACCCAGCCTGCTGCTGGACGCCCAGGCGCAGCCGCTGGACCTCAACCCGGCACTGCGCCAGTGGCTGGACGATGCTGCCACTGGCGATCTCGCGGCCCTGCTGCCGGTCAACCACCCGGCCCTGGTGCGGGCCTGCCTGGAACAGCAGCGGGCCATCGAGCAGGTGGAAGCCCAGTGGGGCGAGCGCATCCTGCTCTGGAGCTTTATCCCCGATCCGCATCGCCAGCGGGTACTGGCGCGCTGCCAGGAAGCCACGGCCCAGGTCCGGGCCGAGCGCGAGTCGGCCAAGGCCCGGCGCCTGTACCGCCTGATCACCGAAAACACCACTGACCTGATTTCCCGGCACACCCCGGACGGCAGCTTCCTCGACGCCTCACCGGCCTCCTGGACCCTGCTCGGCTACTGGCCCGAGCAACTGCGCGGACGCCTGGCCCGCAGCCTGTTCCACAGCCAGGACCTGGCCGGGCTGATGCAGCGCACCCGCGATGCCCTGGAGCAGGACGGCTACCACACCATGACCTACCGCATCCGCCATCGCGACGGCCACTACCTGTGGTTCGAAACCGCCTGCCGCGGTATTCGCGACACCTACACCGGCACCGTGGTGGAAGTGGTGGCGGTGTCCCGGGACATCACCGCCCGGGTCCAGGCCGAAGAGAACAAGCGGCGCCTGGCGGAAGTGGTAGAGGCCAACCCCGACCCGGTGCTGTTCATCCAGCCCGGCGGCGCGGTGACCTACCTCAACCCGGCGGCGCGGCGCACCCTGGGGCTCGGCGACGGGCAGGCAATGCCGCCACTGGCGGCCATCCTCAGCGCTGCGGTACTCGACAGCCTGCAACGCGAAGGCTGGGACCGCGCTGAACACAGCGGCCGCTGGAACATCGAGGCGCGCCTGCAACCGCCGGCCGGCGGCGCCTCGGTGCCGGTCTCGCTGATGCTCCTGGCCCACCGCGCGGCCAGTGGCGAGCGTTTCTATTCCCTGGTGGCCCACGACCAGAGCGAGCGCGAACTGCGCGAAGCCCAGCAGCGCCATCACCAGGACGAACTGGCCCACACCGCGCGCCTGGTGACCCTGGGCGAACTGGCCTCGGGTATCGCCCACGAGATCAACCAGCCGCTGGCCGCAGTGGTCAACTACGCCAATGCCAGCCAGCGCTACTTGCAGGCCCTGGGCACCCAGCCCGAGGCCGCCCGCAAGGTGGCCCAGGGCCTGGAACGGATTGCCGAGCAGGCGACCCACGCCGCCGAAGTGATCAAGCGCCTGCGGGCCTTTTTGCGCAAGGGCGGGCGCCGGGTGCAGGCCCTGGACATCGCCGAAGTGGCCCGGGAAACCGTGCGCCTGTGTGCCTGGGAAGCCCAGGCCAGCCAGGTGACGATCGACTTGCAGCTGGCGGATAATCTGCCGCCGGTGTACGCCGACCGGGTGCTGCTGGAGCAGGTGCTGCTGAACCTGCTGCGCAACGCCATCGAGGCCAACCGCGAAGTGCATGGGCAGCAGGGCTCGCACATTGTGCTGGCCGCCGAGGCGACGGCCGAAGGCGGGGTGCAGATCAGCGTCAGCGACCAGGGCCCCGGTGTCTGCGCCGAGCAACTGCCGCAGCTGTTCACCCCGTTCTACACCAGCAAGGCCAATGGCCTGGGGCTCGGGCTGTCCATGAGCCGCAGCATCGTCGAGGGCTTTGGCGGCGACTTGCAGGCCCAGCCACAGGCCGTCGGCCTGCGCATGTGCTGCCGGCTGCCGGCCAGTGCCCCGGCCGACCCCTCGGCAACGTCCCAGGCAACTTCCCCCGCAACGACAGGAGCAAGGCAATGACGAGTGTGGCGCAGCAACTGGTGTATGTGGTCGACGACGACCCGGGCATGCTCGACTCCACCGTCTGGCTCCTGGAGTCGGTGGGGCTCAAGGCGCTGCCCTTCACCAGTGGCCGCGAGTTTCTCGAACACTGCGACCCGAGCCTCAATGCCTGCGTGCTGCTGGATGTGCGCATGCCCGGCATGGGCGGGCTGAACGTCCAGGAAGAGCTGCGCCAGCGCGATATCCGCCTGCCGCTGATCTTTGTCAGCGGCCACGCCGACGTGCCCATCGTGGTCCGCGCGTTCAAGGCCGGGGCGGTGGATTTCATTGAAAAGCCCTACAACGAACAGCTGTTGCTGGACAGTGTGCAGCAGGCCCTGAGCCGCGCCGACAACCATCAGAACCAGAGTGCCGGGCAGGCCCGGGTGCAGGCGCTGCTGGAAAGCCTGACGCCACGGGAGAAAGACGTGTTGCTGCCGCTGGTGCAGGGCTACACCAACCGGGAAATTGCCGAGCAACTGGGGGTCAGCATCAAGACCATCGACCTGTATCGCTCACGGGTGATGAAACGCATGCAGGCCGAACACCTGCCGGAATTGGTGGGCATGGCCATTGCCGCCGGGCTGGTAGACCCGCTGCACCTGCGCTGAGGTTCAGGCCACCGCGCTGCGCACGGGCACGCCGCCCAGCAGCCGCTCGATGGCGCCGCTCAGCAGGTTTTCCAACAGGGCTTCGCGTTCCCGCTCGGCCAGGGGTTGCTCGCTGAACCAGCTGGGGGCGCTGTTGAGCAGGTTGGCCAAAGCATGGGCCGCGGCGCGCTGCGCCTGTGGGCCAAGGCCGGTCGGGGTGCCCAGCAACTGCACCAGCTGTTGTTCGTAGCGTTCGCGCAATTGCCCGACCCGCAGTTGCTGGTCGGGATTGAGGCAGCCGCTGTCGCGCTCCACCAGGCGGAAATGCCGCGGCAATTCCCGGTGCAGCTTCAGGTGGGCGCGGATCAGCGCCGGCAGGCAGTCGCCCTGCAACTTGCGCCGTTGCAGGCGCTTGAGGGTGCTGTGCAGCTCATCGAAGAACTCCTCGATCAGGTCCAGCAACAGGTGCTGCTTGCTCGGGTAATGGTGGTACAGCGAGCCCGGGGTCAGCCCCAGATGGCTCGCCAGCTCACGCATGCCGACCTGGCCGAAGCCCTTGCTGGCGAACAGCTCCAGGGCCTTGTCGCGGCTTTCGGCAAAGCGTGAGCAACGCTCAGCCATAGTGATGGAAACCCCGACCGGTCTTGCGCCCCAGGTAGCCGGCGGCAACCATTTCCTTGAGCAGCGGCGCGGGGCGGTACTTGCTGTCGTTGAAGCCGTCGTAGAAGGCTTCAAGGATCGCCAGCAGGGTGTCCAGGCCGATCAGGTCGGCCAGGGCCAGCGGGCCGATCGGCTGGTTGCAGCCCAGGCGCATGCCGGCGTCTATGTCCTCGGCGCTGGCCAGGCCTTCCTGGAACACCAGGATCGCCTCGTTGATCATCGGCACCAGGATGCGGTTGACCACAAAACCCGGGCGGTTGCCGGCGGTGATCGCGGTCTTGCCCAGGCGCTGGGCCATATTCATGGCCAGGGCGTGGGTCGCGTCGCTGGTCTGCAGGCCGCGGATCACTTCGATCAGGCCCATCACCGGCACCGGGTTGAAGAAGTGCAGGCCGATGAACCGCTCGGGCGCGCTGACGCTGGCGGCCAGTTGGGTGATCGACAGCGACGAGGTGTTGGAGGCGATCACGCACTCGGCGCTGACCTGGGCGGCGATCTGCTGCAGCACCTTGAGCTTGAGGTCGAGGTTCTCGGTGGCGGCTTCGATCACCAGTTGCGCATCCTTGAGCACGCCGTAGTCGGTGTTGATGCGGATCCGGCCCAGGGCGGCGAGCTTGTCGTCTTCGCCGAGGGTGCCCTTGCTCACCTGGCGGTCGAGGTTCTTGCCGATGGTGGCCAGGGCCTTTTCCAGGGCGCCCTGGGCGATGTCCAGCAGGGTCACGTCAAAGCCCGCCTGGGCGCAGACCTGGGCGATGCCGTTGCCCATGGTGCCGGCGCCGATCACCCCGATATTCGCAAGATTCATCTTCAGCTCTTCCTTTGTTCATTGCCTTCGCGGAGCATGGCGCGTTTGCCTTGCACAGCGCGTTATCCAGCGCGAGTCTAGAGCCCGGCGCGGTGGCCGGCCTATGCCGAAAGCGGTCAAGCGTGCTGGCGTTTTTTGCCATAGGTCCAGCTACGGGAGCACAGCCTCTACATGCGTGAATCGGATTCGGTCGCGGTCTACTTTGTCCGGGTGATGACCCACGCCCTGCGCCAGCAGCCGGCGCGGCTGGCGGCCGTGCTGCGCGAGGCCGGCATCGACCCGGCGTTGCTCGACCAGCCCCGGGCACGGGTGCCCGGCAGTGCCTTTGCCGCGCTGTGGCTGATCCAGATCCGCGAGTTGCAGGACGAATTCTTCCAGCTCGACTCCCGGGGCATGCCGCCGGGGGCCTTTGCCCTGATCTGCCGCGGGCTGATCCAGGAGCCCAACCTGGAAAAGGCCCTGCGCCAGTGCCTGAACAACTTCGGCCTGTTCCTGCGGGACGTCGGCGCCAGCCTCAGCCTGCGGGGCAAGCGTGCGGTGATCAGCCTGGACAGCCGCTGCGCCGACCCGCTGCGCAGCCACTACGCCGAGGAAACCCTGCTGGTGCTGATCATCAGCCTGTTGTGCTGGCTCGGCGGGCGACGGATTCCCATCGACCGCGCCGATTTTCGCCACTCGCGCCTGAGCCTCAGCGACGATGCGCTGCTGTGGGGCAGCAACCTGAGCTGGAACGCCGGGCGCACCGAGATCGAATTCGCCAGCCGCTTCCTGCGCCTGCCGGTGGTCCAGGACCTGGCCTCGCTCAAGGTGTTCCTGCGCAGCGCGCCGCAGTGGCTGGTGATCCGCTTTCGCAACCAGCACGGGCTGACCACCCAGGTGCACCAGCGCCTGCGGGGCAGCCACTACAGCCAGTGGCCGACCCTGGAAGCCTTCGCCCGCGAAGTGCAGATGAGCGCCAGCACCCTGCGCCGGCGCCTGGAGCGCGAGGGCGGCTCGTACCAGGAGATCAAGGACGAAGTACGCCGCGGTGTCGCCGTCGAGCTGCTACGCCGCTCGGCGGCCAGCATCAGCGAGATTGCCGAACTCACCGGCTTCCAGGAGCCCAGCGCCTTCCACCGCGCGTTCAAGAAATGGACCGGCGAAAGCCCCGGGCGCTACCGCGCCCGTTTCCAGCCAGCCCCCGCCTGATTCCACGACATCCCGGCTCCTACGGATTTCGTCCCGTCACGCAGTCCGTTGTAGGAGCTGGCTTGCCAGCGAAGGCGCCCGCAAGATCACCGCCTGATCCGAGGGCCCATTCGCCGGCAAGCCGGCGCCTACGGTCGGTGTGGGTTAGGCCGGGCTGCGGCCGGGCATCTGGATGCCGTGCTGCTGCACGCGGCGGTACAGGGTGGCGCGGGAAATGCCCAGGGCCTTGGCTGCCGCCACGGGTTTCCAGCGGTGGCGCACCAGGGCGTCCAGCAGGGCCTGGCGCTCGGGGCTGGTGGCGGTTTCCAGGGCGGGCAGGGCGCCTTCGGCCTCGGCGCCGCGCAGTTGTTCGGGCAAGTCATGCAGTTGGATCAGCGGTCCTTCGCACACCGCGCAGGCGTAGCGCAGCACATGGCGCAATTGCCGCACGTTGCCCGGCCAGCGGTAGCCCAGCAGGCATTCCAGCGCCGCATTGCCCAGTTGCACCGGCGCACCGCAGCGCTTGGATTCCTCTTCGACAATCCGGGTGATCAGCGCCAGCCGGTCGCTGCGCTCGCGCAGCGGTGGCAACTGAAAGCGCGCGCCCCCCAGGCGGAAATACAGGTCCTCGCGAAAGCTGCCCTCGGCCACCAGCGCTTCCAGGTCTCGGTGGGTGGCGCAGATCACCTGGATATCCACCGCCTTGCGTTGCGCGGCCCCCAGGGGCGCCACTTCACCCTCGGCCAGCACCCGCAGCAGGCGGGTCTGCAAGGCCAGGGGCATGTCGCCGATCTCATCGAGGAACAGGGTGCCGCCATCGGCCTGTTGCAGCAGGCCCTGCATGCCCTTGTTCGAAGCGCCGGTAAAGGCTCCGGCGACGTAGCCGAACAGTTCGCTTTCGATCAGGTTCTCGGGAATCGCCGCGCAGTTCACCGCGACAAAGGGCCGGTCCCGACGCTGGCTGGCCTGGTGCAGCTGGCGGGCGAAGACTTCTTTGCCGGAGCCGGTCTCGCCCTGGATCAGCACCGGCAGGTGGCGGTCCTTGACCCGCACCGCCAGGCGCAGGCTCTGTTCCACCCGCGGGTCCAGCGGTTCGCCGGCCAGGCTCAGGCGCGGGCGCTGTGCCGGGCGCCTTGGCGCTTGCAGGCGGCCGTGGAGGTTATCGGAAAGGGGGCACAGGGCTTCGTCGCGGGCGCGCTGCAACAGCTGCGGGTCGAACACCTGGGCGATGTGCTGGGGCAAGCAGCCATAGCGGCGCAGCAGGTAATGGCGCGCCGCCGGGTTGAGCGCGCGCAGGCAACCGTCGTCGTCCCAGGCCAGCAGGTAATCCGGCTGGCTGTCGACATAGCCCGGGCTGGCATGGGCCCGCAGCACCCAGTAGCCCTGGGCGCTGTTCATGAAGAACGCCTGTTCGATCTCCCGCGCGCTCTGCACCACCATCTGCCGGATCAGGTGCTGGGAACGGCGGTCATCCGGGGAGCGCACCGCCGACACATCCAGCACCCCCAGCAGCTCGCCCTGGGGATCGAACACCGGGGCGGCGGAGCAGGTCAGGCCGATGAAGGCGGCGCGAAAGTGGTCGCGCTTGTGCACGGTGATCGGCGCGCGCGCGGTAAGCACCGCTGCCACGCCGCAGGTGCCTTCTTCACCCTCCGACCAGCAGGTGCCCAGGTACAGCCCGGCCTTGCGGCAGTCGTTGCGCAGGGTGGATTCCACCCGGTAGTCGATGGTCTGGCCCTGGGCGTCGGTGAGCAGCACGCAGTAGTCGGCGTCGCGCACCCGGCCATGCAGGCGGGCCACTTCTTCGCTGGCGATGCGCAGGAACAGCTCGGAACGCTCGCGGCATTCCTTGAGCACGTTTTCGGACAGGATGCGCGGCCCCTGCAGCGAGCCGGGGTCCAGTTGGTGCTGCTCCATGGAGCGGCGCCAGGAATCGAGGATCAGGCTCGGCACCGGCGCCTGGGGCAGGTGATCGGCGTTTTTCAGGACCCGGCTGACGCAGTCCACATGGGCTTTTGAATGTGCGGAAAGCATGAAGGCCTCCGGTTGCAGCTTCTTATCGTTGTGGGCGCATTAAGCGCCGATCCGCGGCTCCCGACAAGCACCGGGCGGCGCCGTGGGGGCGCTGAGACGCAACGTCTCAGGGTCTCGCCAAGGCCCCGTGCAGCCTGACATGCAACGTCTCAGGCGCAGGGCTTCCCGACACCTGCAGGCGAGTGCAACAGCCGCTCTGCCACGGGCCTTTGCAGCGGTTTTTCCATAACTGGCACCGGCCTTGCTCTGGCTCTTGGCAACCAGTTCTCGGCAACCCGCGTCGACTGGCCCATCGAAGAATAAGAACGAGGTGCCCGATGTTTTCTCCTGCCTGTGCTCCGCCCGCGGTGAGCCCATGAACCGCCGCCCCCTCACCGTCGGCATCATCGCCAACCCGGCTTCGGGCCGTGATGTGCGCCGCCTCACCGCCAACGCCGGCCTGTTCTCCAGCACCGACAAGGTCTCGGTGATCCAGCGCCTGCTGGCGGCCTTTGGCGCCACCGGCATCACCCAGGTGCTGATGCCCACTGACATGACCGGCATCGCCGCCGCGGTGCAGAAAAACAGCCGTAGCCGCCAGGCCCGGGAGCAGCACTGGCCAGCCCTGGAGTTTCTCGACCTGACCCTGCGCCAGAGCGTCGAGGACACCCGCCAAGCCGCACGCTGGATGGCCGAGCGCGGGGTGTCGCTGATCGCCGTGCTCGGTGGCGATGGCACCCACAAGGCGGTGGCTGCCGAGGTCGGCGACATTCCGCTGCTGACCCTGTCCACCGGCACCAACAACGCCTTTCCGGAACTGCGCGAAGCCACCAGCGCGGGGCTGGCCGGTGGGCTCTACGCCAGCGGCCGGGTGCCCGCCGAGATCGCCCTGCGGCGCAACAAGCGGCTGCTGGTGCGCGAGCCGTCCCGGGGCCTGTGTGAGGTGGCCCTGGTGGACGTGGCGGTGTCGCCCCTGGCCTTTGTCGGCGCCCGGGCCATCAGCCGCGCCAGTGATCTGGCCGAGGTGTTCGTGACCTTCGCCGAACCCCAGTCCATTGGCATTTCCGCGCTCTGCGGGCTGTGGTTGCCGGTGACTCGCCAGGAAGCCCACGGCGCCTGGATGCGCCTGGACCCGCAGTCCCCAGAAGCGCTGCTGGTGCCCCTGGCCCCGGGCTTGTTGCAAGGCTGCGGGGTGCTGGAGGCCGGTTACCTGCCAGCCGATGTGCCCCAAGCCCTGTGCCTGAGCGCCGGCACCCTGGCCCTGGACGGCGAGCGCGAGATCGAATTCAACCCCCACGACCGGCCCACGGTCACCCTGGATGCCGGCGGCCCGCTGAGCATCGACGTCAACGCGGTCCTGGAACACGCGGCGCGCCAGCGCCTGCTGGCCATCGACCGCCATCACCGGCAACACCCCGTGAACCTTCAGTCCGAAGACACCCTGGAGAATAAAAATGTCGACACCCCTGACCACTGATCAGTTGCTCCACGCCTACCGGGTGATGCGCACCATCCGCGCATTCGAAGAACGCCTGCACGTGGAATTCGCCACCGGCGAGATCCCCGGTTTTGTCCACCTCTATGCCGGTGAGGAAGCCTCGGCCGCCGGGGTCATGGCCCACCTGCGGGACGATGACTGCATCGCCTCCAACCACCGGGGCCACGGCCATTGCATCGCCAAGGGCGTGGACGTCTTCGGGATGATGGCGGAGATCTACGGCAAGAAGACCGGGGTCTGCCAGGGCAAGGGCGGCTCCATGCACATCGCCGATTTCGAGAAGGGCATGCTCGGCGCCAACGGCATCGTCGGCGCCGGGGCGCCGCTGGTGGTGGGCGCGGCCCTGGCCGCCCGGCTGCAAGGCACCGACGGCGTGTCGGTGGTGTTCTTCGGCGACGGCGGCTCCAACGAAGGCGCGGTGTTCGAGGCCATGAACATGGCCTCGGTGTGGAACCTGCCGTGCCTGTTCATCGCCGAGAACAACGGCTACGCCGAGGCCACGGCCTCCAACTGGTCGGTGGCCTGCGACCACATCGCCGACCGCGCCGCCGGCTTCGGCATGCCCGGGGTGACGGTGGACGGCTTTGATTTCTTCGCCGTGCACGAAGCTGCCGGCGCCGCCGTGGAGCGGGCCCGGGCCGGGGAGGGGCCGTCGCTGATCGAGGTCAAGCTGACCCGCTACTACGGCCACTTCGAGGGCGACGCCCAGACCTACCGCGCGCCGGATGAGGTCAAGCATTACCGCGAGCACAACGACTGCCTGATGCAGTTCCGCGAGCGCACCACCCGTTCGGGCCTGGTGCAGGCCAGCCAGCTGGACCAGATCGATGCCGACGTGGAAGCGCTGATCGAAGACGCGGTGCGCAAGGCCAAGTCCGACCCCAAACCGAGCCCCGCCGACCTGCTCAGCGACGTCTACGTCGCTTATCCATAACGCCCCACAGAACAACAAGAGACCACCATCATGGCGAGAAAAATCAGTTACCAGCAGGCCATCAACGAAGCCCTGGCCCAGGAAATGCGGCGCGACCCCAGCGTGTTCATCATGGGTGAAGACGTGGCGGGCGGCGCCGGCGCCCCCGGCGACAACGACGCCTGGGGCGGCGTGCTCGGGGTGACCAAGGGCCTCTACCATCAATTCCCCGGGCGGGTGCTGGACACCCCGCTGTCGGAGATCGGCTACGTCGGCGCTGCGGTCGGCGCCGCCACCCGTGGCGTGCGCCCGGTGTGCGAGCTGATGTTCGTCGACTTCGCCGGCTGCTGCCTGGACCAGATCCTCAATCAGGCGGCGAAGTTTCGCTACATGTTCGGCGGCAAGGCCCAGACCCCGCTGGTGATCCGCACCATGGTCGGCGCCGGCCTGCGCGCCGCGGCCCAGCACTCGCAAATGCTCACCTCGCTGTGGACCCACATCCCCGGGCTGAAAGTGGTCTGCCCCTCGTCGCCCTACGACGCCAAGGGCCTGCTGATCCAGGCCATCCGCGACAACGACCCGGTGATCTTCTGCGAGCACAAGCTGCTCTACAGCCTGCAGGGCGAAGTGCCGGAGGAGTCCTACGCGATTCCCTTCGGCGAGGCCAACTTCCTGCGCGACGGCAAGGACGTGACCCTGGTGTCCTACGGGCGCACGGTGAATACCGCCCTGGACGCGGCCCGCAGCTTGGCCGGGCGCGGTATCGACTGCGAGGTGATCGACCTGCGCACCACCAGCCCGCTGGATGAAGACAGCATCCTGGAAAGCGTGGAGAAGACCGGGCGCCTGGTGGTGATCGACGAAGCCAACCCGCGCTGCTCCATGGCCACCGACATCTCGGCCCTGGTGGCGCAGAAAGCCTTCGCCTCCCTCAAGGCGCCGATCGAAATGGTCACCGCGCCCCACACCCCAGTGCCGTTCTCCGACGCCCTGGAAGACCTGTACATCCCCGACGCGGCGAAGATCGAGAAAGCCGTGCTCACCGTGATCGAGTGGAGCCGCTGATGAGCCAGATCCATACCCTGACCATGCCCAAGTGGGGCCTGTCGATGACCGAGGGCCGGGTCGATGCCTGGCTCAAGGAAGAAGGCCAGAGCATCAGCAAGGGCGATGAAGTGCTGGACGTGGAGACCGACAAGATCTCCAGCAGCGTCGAGGCGCCGTTCTCCGGCATCCTGCGTCGGCAGATCGCCCGCCAGGACGAGACCCTGGCGGTGGGCGCGCTGCTGGGCATCGTGGTCGAAGGCGAGGCCAGTGACGCCGAGATCGACGCGGTGATCGAGCAGTTCCAGGCCAGCTTCGTGCCCGGCGACAGCGCCGATGAAGACAGCGGCCCGGCCCCGCAGAAGGTCGAACTGGGCGGCCGCCTGATCCGCTATTTCGAGCGCGGTGAAGGCGGTACGCCGCTGCTGCTGGTGCACGGCTTTGGCGGCGACCTCAACAACTGGCTGTTCAACCACGAAGCCCTGGCCGCCGGGCGCCGGGTGATCGCCCTCGACCTGCCGGGCCACGGCGAATCGACCAAGGCCCTGCAACGGGGCGACCTGGATGAATTGAGCGAAGTGCTGCTGGCGCTGCTGGATCACCTGGAGATTCCCGTGGCCCATCTGGTGGGCCACTCCATGGGCGGCGCGGTGTCCCTCAACACCGCGCGGCTGGCGCCGGATCGCGTGCGTTCCCTGACCCTGATCGGCAGCGCCGGGCTGGGCCGCGAGATCAACGGCGACTACCTGCAAGGTTTTGTCGAGGCCAGCAACCGCAATGCGCTCAAGCCGCAGCTGGTGCAGTTGTTCTCCAACGCCGAGCTGGTGAACCGGCAGATGCTCGACGACATGCTCAAGTACAAGCGCCTGGAAGGGGTGCAAGCGGCCCTCGGGCAGTTGGCCGGCAACCTGTTTGCCGACGGCCGCCAGCAGGCCGACCTGCGCCCGGTGGTGCAGGACGGCCCGCAGCCGGTGCTGGTGATCTGGGGCAGCGACGACCGGATCATTCCGGTGAGCCACAGCGCCGATCTCAAGGCGCAGATCGAGGTGCTGCCGGGGCAGGGGCACATGCTGCAGATGGAAGCGGCGGAGCAGGTCAACCGCCTGATCCTCGACTTTATCCAGCAGCACTGAGGTGTTCTGCGGCGGCCAGGGGGCCGTCGCAGCTCTACAAGAATAAGGAGAAGCCAAGATGAGTGTTTCCCTCAAGCCTGTTCCCAGCATGCGTGCCGCGGTCTGGCACGGCCGCCACGATATCCGCGTCGAAGACGTACCGCTGCCCGACGCGCCGCCTGCCGGCTGGGTGCAGATCCGCGTCGATTGGTGCGGCATCTGCGGCTCCGACCTGCACGAATACGTGGCCGGGCCGGTGTTCATTCCGGTGGACGCACCGCACCCGCTGACCGGGATCAAGGGCCAGTGCATCCTCGGCCACGAGTTCTGCGGCGAAATCGTCGCCCTGGGCGAAGGGGTCCAGGGTTTCAGCGTTGGCCAGCCGGTGGCCGCCGACGCCTGCCAGCACTGCGGCACCTGCTACTACTGCACCCACGGCCTGTACAACATCTGCGAAAACCTGGCCTTTACCGGGCTGATGAACAACGGCGCCTTCGCCGAATTGGTCAACGTGCCGGCCAACCTGCTGTACGCCTTGCCGGCCAACTTTCCCGCCGAGGCCGGAGCGCTGATCGAGCCGCTGGCGGTGGGCATGCACGCGGTGAAAAAAGCCGGCAGTTTGTTGGGGCAGAACGTGGTGGTGGTCGGCGCCGGCACCATCGGCCTGTGCACCATCATGTGCGCCAAGGCCGCCGGCGCGGCCCAGGTGATCGCCCTGGAAATGTCCGGCGCGCGCAAGGCCAAGGCCCTGGAGGTGGGCGCGACCCACGTGCTCGACCCCAAGGAGTGCGACGCCCTGGCCGAGGTCAAGCGCCTGACCGGCGGGCTGGGGGCCGATGTCAGCTTTGAGTGCATAGGCAACAAGCACACCGCCAAGCTGGCCATCGACCTGATCCGCAAGGCCGGCAAGTGCGTGCTGGTGGGGATATTCGAAGAGCCCAGCGAGTTCAACTTCTTCGAGCTGGTGGCCACCGAGAAAACGGTGCTGGGGGCCCTGGCCTACAACGGTGAGTTCGCCGATGTGATCGCCTTTATCGCCGATGGCCGGCTGGATATTTCGCCCCTGGTGACCGGGCGCATCCAGCTGGAAGAGATTGTCGGCCAGGGCTTCGAGGAACTGGTCAACAACAAGGAGCACAACGTCAAGATCATCGTGTCCCCCGGTCAGTTGCGACGCTCGTAAACGAGCGATTTGGCGATGGCCGGCCGCGGCCATCGCACTTTTTTACAGTTTTGCGTTCTATCACCTGGCCTGGCCGCGCCGATCCCCGCCGCAGCCCGTGAATTCCGACCCGGTGCCGATGGCCTACGCTCCCTCTTCTTGCATGATGCAAACCCGCTTTCAGCGCCTGTTCCTGGTGGCGCTGCTGATGCTTGGCGCCACAGCCTGTACCCAGCAGCAAGGGCGCGATATCGCCAAACAGTTTCGTGAAGGCAAGCCTGACGAATTCTTCCAGACCAGCGTTGACCGTATGGCCACCATCGGCATGCGCGACAACCTGCAGAGCCTGTACCTGCTGATGGGCAAGCTCTACTTGCGCAACCCCAGCCAGTGGCGCAAGTCGGGGTTCCCCGATGGCACCACGGCCCAGCGCGAGATCCGCAATGCCATCGAAAAGCGCCAGCCGCTGCCGGCCCTGGGGGATCGTCGCGACCTGGCGGCCCTGAGCTATTCCCTGAGCCCGGAGTTCCAGGGCGATCGGGTGGGGGCCTTCATCTATGCCATTGGCAGCATGCTGGTGACCGCCCATGGCGGGCGCACCGAGTTCTACATGACCGATACCATCGACCCGCAGTTCATCAGCAACGCCGCGCGCAATATCGAGAAGGCCACCTGGCTGCTGAGCCAGCGCCAGGATGCCAATGGGGTGCTGTTGCTGTTCTCCAACGAGATTTCCGAGGAGGGCAGCAACCTGAGTTTTGCCGTGGAGTTCGGCAAGATCGTCGCGCGCCTGGATTTGCTCACGCAGATTCTCGATGAGCGCTACCGGCGGGTGGGGTTCAATTACGCGCAGAGCCTGCTGCTGATGAATTTCTTGCCGGTGCAGTAGGCGCTGGCTTGCCAGCGAAGGCGCCCGTCCAGACGCTGCATGTCTCGCGGGCCTTTTCGCCGGCAAGCCGGCTCCTACGGGGAACTGCACGGACTATCTGCCTGCTGTAGGAGCTGGCTTGCCAGCGAAGGCGCCCGTCCAGGCGCTGCATGTCTCGCGGGCCTCTTCGCCGGCAAGCCGGCTCCTACGCGGCGCTTTTGCCCCGCGCAAAAAACGGTCGCATTTCAGGTCATGCCGAGTTTCTTGCGGGCCATCACCAGGGCTACGACGCTCAACGCCGCCGCCAGCATCAGGTAGAAACTCGGTGCCAGTTGTGAGCCGGTCAGGGCAATCAATCCGGTAGCAATCACCGGTGCAAAACCGCCGAAGATCGTGACCCCCAGGTTGTAGCTCAGGGACATGCCGGTGACCCGGGTGCGCACCGGGAAGATGTCCGCCATCAGCGACGGCAGCGGGGCGAAGTACACCGCCTTGATCAGGGCCATCAGCGCCACCACCAGCAGCAGCGAACTGGCACTGGGGCGGCTGTTGAGCCAGAAGAACGCCGGCAGGATCGCCACGGCATAGACCACCGCCGCTGCCAGCATGATTTTCAGGCGACCGATATGGCCGGACAGGTAGCCGACGATGGGCGTGATGATGGTCAGGATCAGGCCGCCGGTAAGGGTCGCCAAAAAGCCCGAGGACTGGGCGATGTTCAGGCTGGTGGCGGCGTAGGACGGCATGTACTGGATCATGTAGTTCGAGGCGGTCGACACCACCAGGGTGCCCATGGCGATCAGCAGCAGGGTCTTCTGGGTCACCAGCACTTCGCGCAAAGGGCGTTCCCCCGGTTCGCTGGCCTTGAAGTCCGGCGACTCGTCCACCGTACGGCGGATGTACAGGCCCACCGGGCCCAGCAGCAGGCCGAAGAAGAACGGCACGCGCCAGCCCCAGTCGAGCATTTGCTGGGCATCGAGGTGCTTGGTCAGGAAGTAGCCGAAGGTCGAGGCGATGACCACGCCAAAGCCCTGGCTGGCGAATTGCAGGCTGGCGACAAAGTGCCGGGTGCGCGGCGGCGCGTGTTCCAGCATGAAGGCGGTGGAGGTGCCGAACTCGCCGCCGGCGGAGAAGCCTTGCAGCAGTCGGGCCAGGAGGATGCCGATCGGCGCGGCGAGGCCCAGGGTGGCGTAGCTGGGCATGATGGCGATCAGCAGGGTGCCCGTCAGCATGATCAGGATCGACAGGGTCAGGGCTTTCTTGCGGCCCCGGCGGTCGGCGTAGGAGCCCAGTACCGCCGCGCCCAGGGGGCGGATCAGGAACGAGATGCCGAAGGTGGCGAAGGCCAGCAGCAGGGAGAAGGTCGGGTCCGCGGTGGGAAAGAACACCTGGCTGATGGTCAGGGCGAAGTAGGCGTAGATCGACAGGTCGAACCACTCCAGGGTGTTGCCGATCAGGGCGGCGCCTATGGGTTTCCACAGGGCCTTGGGTTCGACCCGGGTCGCGGTCGAGGTGGTGGCTAACGCTGTCATACAGGACGCTCCTGCTTATTGTTGGATTTTGAGCGACAGGTGCCCGGCCAGGGCCGGGCGGGGTAAGCGATGGCCTCAGGTCCGGGGCAGGTCCCCCAGGTCCCAAAACAGGGCCGTCATGATCTCCAGGCCTTCACGAATCACCGGCAGCAGCAGGTGTTCGTCCGGGGCGTGCTGCGAGCAGCCGGGGTAGGAGTGGGGAATCCACAGGGTCGGCAGCCCCAGCACGTCGGCGAAGATGTCGTTGGGCAGGGTGCCCGCCAGGTTCGGCAACAGCGCCAGGCGCTGCGCACTGCTACCTGCAATCGAGGTCTTGGCGAACCTGACCCAGGGGTGGTCCGGGTCCAGGCGGGTGGCCGGGGAGCAGCGCTCCATGACGATCTCCACCTGGCTGAAACCTTCGAGGTCCAGGTGCGCCCGCAGCAGGTTTTCCAGCTGCTGCCAGGGCGTGCCGAGGACAAAGCGCAATTGGCAGAAGGCCACGGCCCGGGGCGGAATCGCGTTCACCGGCTTTTGCGGATTGCCGGTGCTGAAAGCGAGGATTTCCAGGGTGTTCCAGGCAAACAGGCGCTCGCCCAGGGTCAGCCCCGGTTCGCCCCAGTGTTCGTCCAGCGGGCGGCCCAGGGAGTCGCGGTCAATCTCCAGGTCGGCGATGGCGGCGCGCACGTTGTCGGGAATGTTCGCCGGCAGCAGTTCGCGGCAGCGGATGCGGCCGTTCTGGTCCACCAGGCTGGCCAGGGCGTTGGCCAGTACCACGCCGGGGTTGCTCATCACCCCGCCCCAGTTGCCCGAGTGCAGGCCCTTGTCCCGGGTGTTTACCTCTAGGCGGAACTGCGCTGAACCGCGGGAGCCAAGGAACAGCGTCGGCCGGGCCTGATTCAGCCGTGGGCCGTCCGAGGCGATAAACACATCGGCCCGCAGCAACTCTCGCTGCTCCTGGCACAGCTGGCGCAACCCCGGAGAACCGGCTTCCTCGCCCATCTCGAACAGCAGCTTGAGGTTGAAGCCCAGGCGCCCGTCGCGGGCCTTGAGCACTTGCTCCAGGGCGGTCAGGTTGATGCTGTGCTGGCCCTTGTTGTCGGCGGTGCCACGGCCGTACCAGCGTTCGCCCTCCAGGGTCAGCTGCCAGGGATTCAGGCCCGCGCGCCACTGTTCGGCGTAACCCGGCACCACGTCGCCGTGGCCGTAGCTGAGCACCGTGTGCAGGGCTGGGTCTTCCAGGCGCGTGGCAATCAGGAACGGCCCGCCGGCCTCGGGGTTGGCCAGCATGTGGCAGTCGAAGCCCAGGCGCTGCAGCAGCGGCTGGATTTCCTCCAGCAGGTAGCGCGGCAGTTCATCGGCATGGGCCGGGTCCTGGCTGTCACTGCGAAACGCCACCCGGCGTCGCAGGTCCTGTTCAAAGTGGCCGTCGGCCAGGTACTGGCGAACGCCGGCGAGGGCAGCTTGCTTGGTCATTGCAACTCCGGTCGGGCAAGGGGAACGGGCCCATGGTGGAGTTGGCAAAGGCATCTGTATATTGCTGTTTTTTGAAGGCATGATTCTAAAAATTGGATGCCTGGCAAGGGGACGCACATGGACTATCGGTATTTTCTGGCGGTGATCGATGCCGGCTCCCTGGCCGCGGCGGGGGAGCGTTTGCACATCGCCCCCAGCGCGGTGAGCCGGCAGATCGCCCTGCTGGAAGAGAGCGTTGGCGTGGCGCTGTTCGAGCGGCGCCCGCGGGGCATGCAACTCACCGCCGCTGGCGAAGCCCTGGCCGAACACGCCCGGCGCACCTGGCTGGAACAGGAGAACATCCTCGCCGAACTGCGGGGCGAGGGTTACCCGGGGGCCAAGGTGATCCGCCTGGTATCCACCGAGGGCCTGTCGCGGTATTTCCTGCCCCGGGTGCTGCTGGAGCATTACCGCCTGCGGCCCGGAGCCGAGTACCGCCTGGACGTGATCTCGCCCCACGAGTGCGTGCAGCGCATTCGCCGGGGCGAGGCGGACGTGGGGCTGACCTTCAGCACCGAGCCGGTGGAGGGGGTCAACGTGTGCTACTCGATCCGCTCGCCGATTCGCGCCCTGATGCGCGCCGGGCATCCGCTGGCCAGCGCCGGGGTGCTGTCACTGGAGCAGGTGCAGGCGTTTCCGGTGGCCTTGACGCCCAAGGGCACCACCCAGCGGCAACTGCTGGACCTGGTGTGCCAGATGGACGGCCTGAGCTTCGATCAGGTGATGACCTGCAACTTTTCCGGGGCCCTGCATGAGTTTGTGCGCCAGTCCGACACGGTGGCCTTTGCCAGCGCCATCAGCGGCGAAGGGCAGGGGATGGATGGGCTGGTATCGGTGCCGCTGTCCAACCCGCGCTTGGGCGATCGGGACATTCAGGTGCTGACCATGCCCAAGCGGGTGCTGCCGCAGAGCCTGGCGTTCTTTATCGAGACCTTGATTGCGCGGTTGCAGAAAGAGGGCTGAGGGAGGCTGCTGACCGTTCTCGCCGAGCCGGACACACTCAGGGCGCTGGGTGAGTTCCTGATCAAGGCTTCAGCCGACATGGCGGCCAATGGCCTGGAGCATGTGCACCTGCAAGACGTGATCGAGCACTTCTCGCACCAAGAGCATGTGGATGTGATTGCCCTCAACCGGGCTGTGATCAAGCCTGCCTGAGGCAGCGCCGTGCCCGGCCCGTCTACATGTTGCGAATCCTCTCGTCGACCCTGAGCTCGAACTCAAAGCCAATGCCCACGTCATTCAGGGTTTCGGTGACCCGGGCCATGAAGTACTCGGCCTGCGCGGGCAATTCATACAAGCCAATGACCCGGATGATCGGGTACTTGCCATAGGCGCCGGGGATCTCGGTGTAGATCTCGCCACTTTCGATGAAGGCGATGTAGCTGTTGATTTTCTCTTGCAGCACGAGCAAGTGCTCGCCTTGTTCCGCTTTGTCGCCCCATTCGAGGTGGTCAGTCATCACCAGTAGCAGATCGTTGGGAGCCTCCTTGGAGATCCCCCAGAAATCGATGACTTTGGGATTGGTGACGGACATGGCTGATCCTTCAGGCGGCGGGGGCGGGGATTGTATTACGTGCCCCGGGGTTAGTGGCGGTGCTGTTGCGCGTGCGGCATGGATGGGCATGCAGCGCACGATGCAGGAACTGTTCTAGTGACCGGGCCGGGCCCTGATGGCGAGAACCGCCCCGGCGATTTTCCAACAACTGTTGCGTAATGGATAGTTGGCCATAGGATGTGCGCGTTCCCGATGATGATCGGGCCCCCATCGTCGTGATCCTTTACTCAGTTTCAAGGTTGCTGCATGAATCCGGATGACTTCAAGAAATTCAATATCGGCTCCATTGTTCGGGCCACTCAAAGCTCTGCTGCGCTCAAACACCAGCTCGGATTCCTGATCAGGGTTCTGGAGGAACTGGATATCCAGTTCTCCGACTGCGAGCAGGATCCTCTGCACCTGGCGAAAGCCTATGTTGCCGGGGAAATTCCTGCTGAACGCTGCAAGGCGCAGGCTGCACTCTGGTGGGCAAAAATCGATGAGCAAGGGGCAATACGAGGGTTCAAGGATCGGGAGGTATTGAAGGCACGACTGGCCATTTGTCTGCTGTCGAATGATGAGGACGATATTTGTGTGTTGGGAGATAACCTCTCGTGGTTTCTTGAGGTGTTGGGTTTCTTGAATGTGGAACCGATGAAGCCAATTGAAATGATGAGAGAGTATTTCGAGTTCAAATAGAAGTTCATTCGCGCCCGGCTCGCTCTCGGTTCCCTGGCCGGCAGCCTGACGGCAGGCAAGCCCCCATGTGGTTTGCTGGCTCCCACCGTCACGCTGGCGGGGTGCTCGACGCGTTTTCCATGAGCAGCATGTGGATTTCATTGCGCTTGATCGGGCGCTGATCCTGCCTGTACAAGGTGTTCCTGCGCGCGGCTCAATCGGCGAGCGCGCAGGGGGCGAGCTACAGGCTGGAAGCCTCTTCGTTCAATTTCAGCTCGAAATCGAAGCCGATGCTCCGCTCATGGAGGATCTCGGTAATGCGTTTGAAAAACCAATCGACTTGCTCGGGCAGTTCGTGCAAACCCAGTACCCGGATAATCAGGTGCTTGCCGCAGGCATCGGGAATTTCGCTGTAGATCTCTTCACTTTCGATGAAGGTGATGTAGGTGTTGATCTTCTCTTGCAGCAGGAGCAGGTGTTCGCTGTGTGCCGCTTCGTCACCCCATTCGAGGGGGTCGACCATGATCAACAGCAGGCTGTCGGGCGCGGATTTGGGGATGGCCCAGATATCGATGACTTTTGGATTGGTGATGGACATTGCTGATCCTTCAGAACGTGGGGGCGGCGGCATTATAGGCCGTAGCGATGGGTTTCTTCAGTGGGCAATCGGTGGTCGCGGTTCCGGCCCGTGGGCGAGGCCAGGGTGGGCTGCCGGGGCTTGCCCCGTTCAGGCGCAACCTGATCGAGCGGCGGCGTGCTCTTTTCAACAGCGGTCTGATCGACGGTAGTGACAAAACGCCACCATCTGCTATGGCTTGTTAGGCCCCCCCTGGATAGATGCCGGGCTCCAGGTGCCATTGCCCAGAAAAATCGAGACGGCGCGGGCCGCGTTATTCGACTTAACTGATGCTCACCCGCCAAGGGGGATATGGGCGCAGGAGGACCGAGTGGGGCCTGCGTCCCGACAGGCCTGGATTGACCCGAGTGAGTATCGACGTTGCCGTGCCGGGTGGGCCGCTAACCTGGTCGTCGGGTTGTTTGCAGCTCTCTGACACTCAGTCGATAGCGTGGAATGACAGCAGGGAAGTACCGACCATTCTATTAGAGAGATAAAAAATGAACGTCAGGACAATGAATCTTGCTCCAAGGTCTGCCGCCTTTTTCTCGCTCATTGTCCTGGTGGTGTTCGCCCTGGGCATTGTCGCCGTGCTGCAAATGGGCAAGCTGCGAGATGCGGAGCAGGATGTCGAGACCAACTGGATGACCAGCATCCGCGAGATCGGCAAGATGAAGACCAGCGTCTTGCGCCTGCGTCTGGAAAGCATCCGCATCACCGTGACCACCGACGAACAGCAGCGCCAGACCCGCATCGCCTCGTTGAGCGGTTATCGATCCAACCTGCAGAACACCATCAACCAGTACGAACCCCTGATCACCGGGCCGGCGGAGCGTGAGCTGTACCAGGCTGTAGCGACCGATGTGCAGGCCTACTTCAAGCTGGTGGACGAGCTGGAGCCGCTGTTGCGCAGTGGCGACAACGCCGCGGCCATCACCCTGATCAACACCCGCATCAGCCCCATGACCAACGCCATGCAGGAGAAGATGGACAAACTCTCGGACTTCAACGACGAGGGCGCCAGGCAGGCGGGGATCACTGCCGAGTCGGTTTACAGCAGTGGCCTGACGCTGGTGCTGGTGTTGATGGGGGTGACGGTGGTGCTCACCGTGGTGTTGGCGGCGGTGCTGACCCGCAGCATCACCGCGCCCATCAGCGACGCCCTGGCCGTGGCCGAACGCATTGCCGGCAGCGACCTGTCCCGGGAGATCGGCGTCAGTGGCCGCGATGAAGCCGGCCGCCTGCTGGCCGCCCTGGCGCAGATGCAGACCAACCTGCGGGAAACCATCGCCCACATCGCCGATTCCTCCACCCAACTGGCCTCGGCCTCGGAAGAAATGACCGCGGTGACCGAAGACGCCAGCCGCGGGCTGGTGCGTCAGAACGACGAAGTCAGCCAGGCGGCCACCGCAGTGACCGAAATGAGCGCCGCGGTGGACGAGGTGGCCCGCAACGCCGAAGCCGCCGCCCAGTCGTCCCGCGAGTCCATGGAGTTCACCCGCTCCGGCATCGAGAACGTGGCCCAGACCCTCAAGGCCATCGAAGGCCTGGCCGGCAACGTCGCCACCACTGGCGAGCAGGTCAAAGCGCTGTCCAGCCGCGCCCAGGACATCAGCAAAGTGGTGGAAGTGATTCGCGCCATTGCCGAACAGACCAACCTGCTGGCCCTCAACGCCGCCATCGAAGCGGCGCGGGCCGGCGAGCAGGGCCGCGGCTTTGCGGTGGTGGCCGATGAAGTGCGGGCCCTGGCCCACCGCACCCAGCAGTCGACCCAGGAAATCGAACAGATGATCACCGCGATCCAGGCCGACTCGACCCACGCGGTGAGCGCCATGAACGTCAGCGCCGAGATGGCCAGCAGCTCGATCTCCGTGGCGCAGAACGCCGACCTGTCCCTCAAGCAGATCGCCCAGGCGATTACCCAGATCAACGAACGCAACCTGCTGATTGCCACCGCCTCGGAAGAACAGGCCCAGGTGGCGCGCGAGGCGGACCAGAACCTGACCAGCATTCGCGAGCTGTCGATCCAGAGCTCGGCGGGGGCCAGCCAGACGGCCAGCGCCTGCGGGGAGATGGCCAATCTGGCGATCGAGTTGAACCGGCTGGTGGCGCGGTTCAAGGTTTGAGCGCGGTTTTTTGCCCTACGGTGGTCTGGTTCCTCCGTAGGAGCTAGCTTGCCAGCGAAGCTCGCCAACGATGATGCGCAATCAGCGAATCAATGCGGCGTCGGCGAGTGTTTTGCAAGCCAGCGTGTGCCTGCCCAAACCCATTCTTGAAATCCGGGTTCACAGGCTTTTGTCGGCGCAGGCGCAGGCTGCAAATAGGCTGTTGCGCCCCTCATATTGAACGCTGGTTAACCCGGGCCATCAATTGCTCGGCGCTTTCCTTGCGCTCGGAATAACGGTCCACCAGAAACGCCTGCCGGTCGCGCAGCAGCACGGTGAACTTCACCAGCTCTTCCATCACATCCACCACCCGGTCGTAGAACGGCGAAGGCTTCATCCGCCCGGCGTCGTCGAACTCCATGTAGGCCTTGGGCACCGAGGATTGGTTGGGGATGGTGAACATGCGCATCCAGCGCCCGAGCACGCGCAACTGGTTGACCACGTTGAACGACTGGGAGCCGCCGCAGACCTGCATCACTGCCAGGGTTTTGCCCTGGGTCGGACGCACCGCGCCGAGCTCCAGCGGAACCCAGTCGATCTGCGCCTTGAACACTGCCGACATCGCTCCGTGGCGCTCTGGCGAACACCAGACCTGGCCTTCCGACCACAGCACCAGCTCCCGCAGTTCCTGGACCTTGGGATGGTCCGCCGGGGCATCGTCGGGCAAGGGCAAGCCGGAGGGGTTGAAGATCCGCGTCTGGGCACCGAAATGCTCCAGCAGGCGCGCCGCCTCTTCGACCAGCAGCCGGCTGAAGGAGCGCTCGCGGGTGGAACCGTAGAGCAACAGGATGCGCGGCTTGTGCTCGTCTGGCGTCGAAGTGGGTGCGCCATCGAACAGGCGCAAATCCAGGTTGGGCAGGTGCTCGGACATGGGTCCTCCTTAAAGCGTGCCGATGCGATCGAGCTCGGTCTTGAGCTGATCGCGGCTGAGGTGGTTGAAGGGCAGTGCGAAGAAGGCTGCGCAGCGCTGTTCGATCTGCGCCAGGGTGGCGCGGAACGCGGCGTCGATCGCTGCCTCTTCACCGCGCACATCGGACGGGTCCGCCAGCCCCCAATGGGCCTTGAGCGCCGGACCGAAATACACCGGGCAGCTTTCACCGGCCGCCTTGTCGCAGACGGTGATGACAATATCCGGCGGGTTGTCGGCGAAGGCGTCATTGCCCTTGCTGTACAGGCCGTCGGTGGCGATGCCGGCCTGCTGCAAGGTCGACAGGCTACGTGGCAGCACCTGGCCCTTGGGGAAGCTACCGGCGCTGACCGCCGCAAACCCCTCGGGCGCCAGATGGTTGAACAGGGCTTCGCAAAGAATGCTGCGGCAACTGTTGGCCGTGCACATGAACAGGACTCGCATGGGGGGCTCCTGCCGCTTTGGGCGGCTGTCAGAGGCTCAGGCGCAGGGCCAGGGCCGAAAGGGTGACCAGCAGAACCGGAAGGGTCAGCAGCACGCCGACCTTGAAGTAATACCCCCAGGTGATGCGCAGGCCCTTGCGCTCCAGCACGTGCAGCCAGAGCAACGTGGCGAGGCTGCCGATGGGGGTGATTTTCGGGCCCAGGTCGCAGCCGATGACGTTGGCGTAGATCATCGCCTCGCGCACCAGCCCCTGTGCCTCGCTGGCCTGTATCGACAGCGCGCCGATCAGCACGCTGGGCATGTTGTTCATCACCGAGGACAGCAGCGCCGACAACAGGCCCGTGCCCAGGGTGGCGCTCCACAGCCCCTGTTCGGCCAGGCGGTTCAGCACCTGGGCCAGCAGGTCCGTCAAGCCGGCATTCTTCAGGCCGTACACCACCAGGTACATGCCCAGCGAGAACACCACGATCTGCCACGGCGCCTCGCGCAGCACCCGGCGCGTGGAGATCCGGTGGCCCTTGGCGGCGACGGTAAACAACAGCGCGGCACAGGCCGCCGCCACGGCGCTGATGGGAATACCCAGGGGCTCCAGGGCGAACAGCCCGACCAGCAGCATCAGCAGGGTCCAGCCCCCGACCCTGAAGGTGGCCCGGTCACGGATCGCCGTGCAAGGTTGCGGCAGCGCATCCAGGGCGTAGCGGTGCGGCAGGTCCTTGCGGAAATAGAGGAACAGCACCAGCAAGGTCATGGCGACACTGGCCAGGCTCACCGGCAGCATCACCGCCGCGTACTCGGCGAACCCCAGTCGGAAGTAGTCGGCGGACACGATATTCACCAGGTTGGACACCACCAGCGGCAGGCTCGCGGTGTCGGCAATGAAGCCCGCGGCCATGACGAAGGCCAGCGTCGCCCCGGGGCTGAAACGCAGCGCCAGCAGCATCGACATGACGATGGGCGTGAGGATCAGCGCTGCGCCGTCATTGGCGAACAGCGCCGACACCGCCGCCCCCAGCAGCACGCAGAAGGCGAACAGCCGATGGCCGCTGCCCTTGGCCCAGCGCGCCACATGCAGGGCGGCCCATTCGAAGAACCCGGCCTCGTCCAGCAGCAGACTGATGATGATCACCGCGATGAAAGTCGCGGTGGCGTTCCAGACAATGGCCCACACCGTGGGAATGTCCTGCAGCGATACCGCGCCCACCGCCAGTGCGATCATTGCGCCGAGCGTGGCGCTCCAACCGACGCCGAGGCCCTTGGGCTGCCAGATGACGAGAATCAGGGTGAAGAGAAAAACAGCCACAGCGACAAACATGCAGGTTCACTCGATAGGGGTCAGCAGCAGGCGGCTTCGCGAACGGGGCGGCCATCCATGTTCTGCAGGCGCGCGGCGTTGTCCTTGAGCCAAGCGGCGTTGGCCTTGGCCGTCACCTGCAGAATCTCCCGGACCCAGCCCGGCAACTCGGGGTTGAGGCGGTAATACACCCATTGGCCCTGGCGGCGGTCGAGCAGCAAGCCACTGCTGCGCAGTTGCGCCAGGTGGCGGCTGATTTTTGGCTGGCTGTCGTCGAGTGCACACATCAGCTCGCAGACACACAGCTCACCCTGATCGGCGATCAGCAGGGTGGCGCGCACACGGGTTTCGTCGGCCAGGCTTTTGAAGACTTCGGGAGGCGTGATCATGCTCGCTCCTTGTATATGGAAAATCGAATATACGAATATCCATATGTATTGAGCAAGCCAAAATTTTTCGAGGCGCAGGTCTGCGGTGAGGAGCGGCCAGAGGCGCGTGGCTTTTCATGGACGTTGCACGGCCGCCCATTGCACTATTGCGCCGGCCTTTCAGCCACTCATCACCCTCCCGTCGAAGACAGAGCCCTCTACGACCCCCTGCCAAGGAAGTCATCAGACCCATGACCGTCAGCGAACTGCTTGCCGCCATTCGTAAACCCTATGTCGAAACCCTGGCGCGTATCGCCGCAGAAGGGGCGGCGCATGTCGAGCCCGCTTACCGCAACAGCGATGGTTCGCTGGCGGTTGAAGGGGCCATGGCCACGCCTTGCCGGGTGGATGTGATTGCGGCCGAGGGCGCTTCGACTGGCGAGCCGGTGCAGGTCGATTCCGAAACCGAGCTGGGCTTTGAGCCTGTGCGCTTTGCGATCGAGCAGATGGCGGTGGTGATCTCGCCCTTTGGCTGGGACTGGTTGCCCCTGGAGGTGCGGGGCTTGAGCCTGGAACAGGCCTCTGAGGTTATTCGCACCTGGTTCTTTGAGTGGTTCGATGGCGAAGATGAAAACCTGCCAACCGAAGAAGGGCTGCAAGGGGTGCTGCACTTTGTGTCGGACCCGGAGGCCACGGAGGAGGGGTACAGGCTCAAGATTGACCTCGGCTCGGCGCCCGAAGAAGCGCTGGAAGCACTGCTGTTTGCATTGGCCGATGCCGGCGCCAGCGGAGCTTTTCTCGCATAGAGCAGGGGGGAGGCAAAACGGCGACCCCGAGCCGACCTGATATCGCTTCCCCTGTAGGGGCTGGCTTGCCAGCGAAGCTCGCCAACGAAGACGCGGAGCCACCTTCTTACCGCGTGCACCTGGGGGCGGGTGGCGGCCAACCCGGCATCCTGCCGGGTTGGCCACGGCTCAATGCCTGCCTTCGACCCTCCTGTGCGCAGGGGCAGGAAGATCAACAGCCAACACCGCCAACGATGGCTTCGCTCTCAGAGCTTCATGCCCACCGCCAGCCGGTTGAAGGCATTCATCAAGGACACGGCCAAGGTCAGGTCGGAAATTTCAACGTCGCTAAAGTGCGCTTTCAGCGGTTCGTAGAGCTCGTCCGGCGCGCCCTTGTCGTGGACGTAGGTGAGGGTTTCGGTCCAGGCCAGCGCGGCGCGCTCGCGTTCGCTGAACAGTTCGCTGACGCGCCAGCCGGCCAGGCAATCCAGCTTGTCTTGCGCCACCCCACACTCGCGCAGGGTCTGTGAGTGCTTGCCCAGGCAGAACGAGCAGCCGTTGATCTGCGACACGCGCAAAAACACCAGTTCCACCAGGGGCAAGCCCAGGGGGCTTGCGACCAGGGCGGTGTTGGTGGCGAGCAGGCCTTGATAGGCGGCTGGCGACAGGGTGGCAAAGGGCAGTCTGAGTTGGCTCATGGTGAAACTCCGATAGGGAAAAAAGTGATCAGGCACAAACGAGAGGGTTGAACAGGGGCTGCAAGGACAGTGCGCTGCGGGCCTCGTCGAGGGTTGCACGCACGGCCTCGTCACCGAACACCAACCCTTGCAGATAAGTGAACTGCAGGTCGAACAGGCCGAGGGTGTTCAGCACCTGGCGCAGGTAAGGCGTCAGAAAATCCGGTTGGCGTGCCCGTTCGCCCTGGTGAAAGCCGCCGGAACTGACCAGTACATGCACCGGGCGGTCCTTGAGCAGGCCGACCTTGCCCTCCGGGCCGGAGCTGAAGGTGCGGTGAATGCGCAGCACGTAGTCGATCCACAGCTTGAGCGCGGCCGGTAGGGTGAAGTTGTGCATGGGCGTGGCAATGAGCAGGGCATCGCTGCGCTCCAACTCGCCGATCAGCCCTTCGGACACCTCGAACAGTGGCGCATCGAAGGGTGTGGGGGTGGTCAGGGCGTGGGCGTAGTCCATGCCCAGGGGCGGCAACGGATTGGCCCCCAGATCGCGCTCGACCAGTTCCAGGTGCGGATAGCGTTGGCGCAGGGAGCTCACCAGTTCCAGTGCCAACTGGTTGCCATGGGAAACCTGCCCACGGGGGCTGGCGTTGATCAGCAGCAGGTTGTTCATGCCGGCTCCCCACCCTGAAGTCGTTGAGTGAAATGCATGCCCCGGGCCAGCAGCCCCTGGCGGAAATAGAAACGCTGGGCCAGGGGCATATGCAGGCCGGTATCCAGCACCAGGTGATCGCATTGACGCTGCACGGCCTCCTCCCGCACGGCGCTCAACAGCCGCGCACCCAAGCCGCTGCGCTGAAGCTCCGGGCTCACGACCAGGTCATCGACGTAGATGAAGCGCCCGTAGAGCAGGTTTTCCAGCTCGCGGTAACCCGCCAGGCCGACGATGCGCTCGGCGTCCCACACGCCAAGCAAGCGGTAGCCCTGTTCGGCCTGCCGGGCTACTTGGGCGACATAGGCTGCCGGGCTGGTGAGGTGGGGGCGCAAGACACGCATCAAGTCGAAACTGGCCGCCAGGGCCGCTTCGCTTTCGAGGTGTTGAAGGGTGTAGGGCATGTCCGTCATCCGCTGAAAAGAGATGACCCACTTTAGAAGGTCAATGGCTTAAGCTACAGGGCCAAAAAATGCATAAATGACTAGGCCATGATCCTTCCTTTCGAATTGGACCGCAGCCAGACGGCGCCGATCTATCGCCAGCTTTACCAGCGGTTTCGCGAGTCTATCGCCGATGGCCGCCTGCGTCCGGGGGACCGAGTGCCGGCGGTTCGCGCCTTGGCGGCGGAACTCAACCTGGCGCGGGGCACCGTGGAAGCGGCCTACCAGCTGCTGATAGGCGAGGGCTACCTGACTGCTCGCGGGGCCGCCGGGACCATTGTCACCCCGCAACTGGCACCGGTTTCGGCGCCCACGCAGCGCGCCCCAGTGGCCCCCACGACCTACCAGGCCACCCATGCCGGCACGCTGCCGCTGGCACTGCAAATGGGCCTGCCAGCGCTGGACGCCTTTCCGCGCAAACTCTGGACCCGCCTCGCGGGCCGGCAACTGCGCCAGGCGGGCGTCGAAGGCCTGGTCTACCCGGACGCGCGCGGCTACGCCCCGTTGCGGGCGGCCATTGCCTCCTACCTGGGGATTTCCCGGGGCATCAGCTGCCACCCGGAACAGATTTTCGTCTGCGCCGGCTACCGCGCCTGCCTCGACCTGATCAGCCACACACTGATGCGCCCGAGCGCCACCTGCTGGCTGGAAGAGCCCGGCTACTTCATGGCCAGGAGCGCGCTGCTGGAAGCCGGTGCGCAACTGGTGCCGGTGCCCGTGGACGATCAGGGCCTGGACGTCGCCCAAGGCATCGCCCGCGCCCCGGAGGCCGGCTTTGCCGTGGTCACCCCGACCCACCAGAGCCCGTTGGGGGTGTCGCTGTCCCTGCCACGGCGCCTGGCCCTGCTGGACTGGGCCAACCGCCAAGGCAGCTGGATCATCGAGGACGACTACGACAGCGAATACCGCTACCAGGGCAAGCCCTTGCCCGCCCTCAAGAGCCTCGACCAGCAAGGTCGCGTGCTCTACACCGGCACCTTCAGCAAAGTCCTGTTTCCAGGCCTGCGCCTGGCCTACCTGGTGGTGCCCACCGAACAGACCCCAGCGTTCGCCCGCCAGGCGGATCGTTTGCACAACCACTGCCCGCACCTGCAGCAGGCGACGGTCGCGGCCTTTCTCAACGAGGGGCACTTTGCCCGGCACTTGAACAAAATGCGCGGCCTGTATGCGCGTCGGCGGCAGTGGCTGGTGGAGGCGTTGCACCAGGCGTTGGGTGGGCGTTTGCAGATAGACCCGCAGGCCGGGGGCATGCATGTGGTGGCTGGGCTGGGGGAGGGGGACGATGTGCAGATTGCTCGGCGGGCTCGGGGGGAGGGGATTGCGGTGGAGCCGTTGTCGCAGTGGTATTTGGGGGATGGTGTTAGGCAGGGGTTGGTGATGGGGTTTACTAATGTGGTCAGTGCGGAGCAGGCGGCGAGTGTGGCGGTGCGGTTGGGGCGGGTGATTGGGTGAGGTGGGGGTTGTGGCCGCTGAGGCTGGAGTCTCTCCTATGGCAGCGCTCACCATTTGGCAGGCCACACCCCTGTGGCAAGGGAGCTTGCTCCCGCTGGGTTGCGCAGCAACCACAACCGGCCTCACACCGCTCGGCCTGCTCTCTGCAGCCGCTTTCAGCGTCCGAGCTTTTCCAGCGCGGCATCGGCCAGGAAGGACGAACGGCTCTTGATGTTGTGCTCGCGGACAAAGCGGTCGATTTGCTGGATGACATAACCCGGCAGGGTCACGTTGACCTTTTCGGTCTTGCCCAGGTAAGGCGTGATGTCGATCTCCAGCATGCCCCAGCCCATGCCCGCGAACTCGGGGTTGGCGCGGTGCTTGCGGGTGGGAGAGGGTAGGGGGATGGCGTGCCCCGCTCGGGCCAGCTCTTCGAGCATGACGTGGGCAATCTCGATGGCGGCGCTGTAGGCGGTTTCGAAGGTGTCGCCGGCGGTGACTGCGCCGGGAATATCAGGAGTCTGGATGCCGGTGGCGGTGTGTTCGTCGCCCCATTCGATGCAGATGGGATATTGCACGGGGATCTCCTCAATAGGTGCGAAGGTGGCGGGAGCTAGATCAGTTCAGCCAGTTTTCTGATGGCCCTGACCGTACCCCGTGGCAGATCCTTCTTCGGGTGAGGCGCCGGAACGGTGTTGGGCCTGTAAGGATGCTTGAACAGATGATGGCTTTCGGTGACTCGCTCCAGCACCCATCCTGTGGCTTCAAGCTCCTTGATCAACTGTCTGCTTTGCACCTCCATCTCCTTATCGGGGCGAGAGGTGCTTTATAACTCCAGGCGCATAATGGCGCAGGTTGAATTGTGTGTCTGGAGTTATGTGTCGGGACATGTCGTTCCGGGTGGTTTTTGGCCTTGGACGGTTGGGCTGGCCGTTCAGGGAGGCTTGGGTGTCGAGGTAGAAAATGGCGCCGTCATAGCAACTTTGCCAGCAGGCCGCGAAACGCTTGCACACCTCAAAGCGCTGATCCAGATCGGCCATGCGTGCCTGATGTGCGCTCAGTGTTTCCTTCAGCAGTGCTTGCTGGGCTCGGTAGCAGCAAGTCCCTTATCAGCCTACGCATCGCTGGTCAGGTGCGACGCGTAATTGGCAGCCCATCGGCGCCGTCACACTTAATCCAGAAGGGAAGTAACAGGCCCTGAAAACAGTGACAGAACAATACGACTGACGTAATAACAAATTTGCAAAGCGCTGGTGGCGAGTGTAGAAGGTGGAAAAATTTCAGAAAGTTCTGAAGTATATTTAAAAAATAAATAGTAGATGGAGATGATGATGGCTGAAGGGAATCAGGCTATTGGGGAAGTGTGGGCGTTAGTTGTTGGTGGTAGTGGCATTCATGGAACTAATGATTGTCTTTTTTGCCCCCGTTTACTTGCCGATCAGCACGGCATGAGTGCTCTCTGTTACGCCCGTGTGTACAGGGTGGCGTATGCGTGAGTTCATGACATTCGATGCGGCGGAACCTGCTTTAGTTGCCCGTAGGCGCATCGCCCGTGCTTTGTGTTCCTCCATCAGCAATAACCCTGATGGTCGGGAGCCGCTTTATAAACTCCTGTTCGGGTCAGTGGGTGAGGGGTTTGAACAGTGGGGCAATTTCTTTTGTGAGTTTGGTTCGAACATAAACATTGGTGACGGTGTTTTTATTAACGCCAATGGGGTGTTCCTCGATGCGTTTGAAATAAACATCGGGAACCGTGTGTTTATCGGGCCTCATGTCGGTATTTATACCTCTAACCATGCCAAGGATCTTGAGCAGCGGCGTCGTTATATAGAATCGGGTGCACCTGTAGTCATTGAAGATGATGTATGGATTGGCGGCGGCGCAACAATCTTGCCGGGCGTCACAGTGGGTAAGGGGTCAATTATCGGTGCGGGTGCTGTCGTGGCAAAGTCGGTTCCGCCACACAGTAAAGTGCTGGGCGCTGGTTCTCAGGTTTATCCGATCTAATCAATAGAGGGCATAAAGGGATGTTTGTCTATCAGTCACGCGTGAAAGATCAAATTGTTGGCTCTGTTAAAGATGTCAGTGTTCATGCAGAGGGTGGCATCTACACTGATGCGATTTCGGGCATGTTTAACGTACCGTTCGGGTATTCGTGCGACCCCATCAAGCAGCATATTTCCAAAACGTTGACGGATCTGCCTTTCCACCCCAAGGATCATTTCTATTCGTCCGAGCTGTTTGAAACTTCAGAGCTGCTGCTCAAACGCGCCAAGATGGAAGATGGCGGCTTGCTGTATGTCAACAGCGGCTCGGAAGCCATCGAGTCGTCGATTGCCATGGCCTTGGAATATCACCAGCGCAAAGGCAATACGTTCAAGAAGAAAGTGATCTGCCGCAAGCACTCCTATCACGGCGCCACCTTGGGGGCCCACAGTATTACCGGCAGGAACGATTTCAAGGACCTGCGTTGCAGCGGTTACGACACGATTCGGATCAACCCGCCATTCCCTGTCGTTCACGAAGGTCAGGCGTTGGAAATGCACAGCGTGGCGGATGTGGAGAATATTATTCTTCATTATGGTGCGGAGCAGATCGCTTGCATTATTTTCGAGCCGGTCAACCATTTGAAAGGGATGCGGCAAACTCCCGGCGAGTACCTGATCGGTATTCGTGAACTCTGTGACCGTTACGATATTGTGATGATTACCGATGAAATCGTGACCGGCGCCTCTCGAACCGGAGAGTTCTTGAATACCCATCAGTTTGGGGTTTCTGCCGATATCGTCGCGCTCGGGAAAGGCATCAGCGGTGGTTATTACCCGGCATCCGCTATGGCGACATCCCATAAAATCGCTTCGGTGTTTGACAAGCCAGAGCCGTGGATCCCGTTTTCCTATTCGCATACCTATGCAAGCAACCCGGTTTCGATCGCGGCCATCAATGCGTCGATGCGCGTGCTGGAACAGATAGAGGCCGCAGGGCAGCTACAAAAACTCATTACAAAGACTCAGGCGCTGTGTCAGGAAATCGCCGGGAATGAGCGGATCGCCCGCATTGAATCCCACGGCTTGCTGATCGGCATAACCCTGGACTCAAGCCTTGGGGAGCAGGCAGGCAAGAAGTTGGGTGGGCTGTGCTTTGAAAGGAAGTTGATTATCCGAGGTGAGGAAGATTGGGCTTGCCTGGCGCCCGCCTACATCATGTCAGAAGAAACGCTAAGTGACGTGTTCGAGGTGTTGAATGAATCAATTAGTCAGTTATGACCTCGAGCCAGTTGCCAGCCTGTTGACGCCGTTATATGGCATTCGTCAAAGCGTGTATAAACGGAAGGCGTACCTGACGGCCGATGAGTATGTGCGTGCCAATGAGGAAATTGAAGTCGGTATTGCCGAGTCGTCGAAGTGCCAGACGATTAACGAACTGTCGGTAGCCATCGCCAGACAATTTACGCCGTTCTATTCAGACGTAAGGGTCTGCCTGGAGCGGATTCATGAAATTGCCGGTTACGGAACCCTGGCATCTTGCCTGTCGTCACTGAACATTGCCGAAGCACTGTTTGCATTGGAACTCTGCAATGCGGCAGGGGTGGCCAATCAGGATCTGGTGATTGGCAGGGGGCATATTGCGCCATTGTTTTATGCTTATCGTCATGTGCTCAACGGTATGCCTTTGGCTTTTTTGGCTGCGGTTCACGACAAGATTCCGGCTGTTGTCAATAAACACTACGGTTTTGCCTACAGCATGCGGCATAGCCTGGGCGAGGGAGTGGGCATTGCGTTGGGGCGGGCGAATACCAATCGTGATGCACGTGTTATCTGTGTGGCGGGTGACGGTGAGTTGAACGAAGGGGTGTCTTTCGAGGCGATTCGCCTGATTGGCGAACTTGAGGTCAAGAACCTGACGTTGATAGTGGACAACAATGGCAGAGGGATTGACCCACTTCCCGGGAAGTTGAAGCCGGAGTATTTGGCCGCCTACTTTTCTGATGTTTATGAAGTGGATGGACACGACACCCAGGCGATCAGTGAACACATTCGCCAGGCAGAGAAGGACCATCGCTCGGCCGCGATCATCTGTCATACCGAAAAAGGCGTTCACTCCTTCAAACGTGCCAGCCATCAGAGTTTGATGACGTCAACGGACGATCAGCAGAAGAATGATCTGAGGAAAGCTTCCAGTTGCAGTCGAACGGCCGACATTATCGAAGAAGTTCGCTCAGGGGCACCTGTCCATGTATTCACCGCGGATCTGGCCGCTCGGTTTGGCCTTAAGTCATTGTCCGGTTATTGCAACACTGGCCTGGCCGAGTCAGCGTTGCTGACCTGCGCGATGGGGTGCCCGGATGATGAACTGAAGTTTGTCCTGACCGATGACAAGTATTACCTCAACGCGATAGATGTACTGCACTCTGCTTTGATTGCCTGTCGTAATTTGCATGTCATTGGCGCTCGGAAGAACGGTGTGTGGGGCGGCGCTACGTACGCCTCAACCGTATTCAGCTTGCTGACGGAAGAAACCGTATACGAACTGACAGACCCTCTCGATCTGTTGGCCTGTATTCATCGGCAGAAAGCACAGGGTGGAAACGGCCTGTACTTAATGTACGACCAGCCCATGGAAAGAGTGTGTGCCCTGAGAGAGAAGTACCGGAAGCTGTCTGAAGATATCTATATTTTTCAGCCCGAGTTTGCCGCCGGTTCATTGATAGTGTCATCGGAGTCGATGGCGTATGAAGCCTTTCAGGTCGCCACGACAAAAAGATGCACGCATATCCGGTTCCTGTCCGTTCGGCCGGATCTTGAGCTGGTTAAAGAGATGCTGAGCCAATGTGCCGAAATTATTGTCGTAGAACATAACAGTGGTCGCTTCAACCTGGCTGAATACATTGAGTCCAGGTTGCTGGTTCGAGTTCGCAAGGTCTTCAGTGATGCCTACGAGTGGCCAACAACCGAGACTTTCCAGGCAAATGTTGCACCTCGAGCACTGGGTGCATTGTTGGCTGATTCGCCGTACGCATTAGTTAATTAGACTTCACACGTTTAAATGCAGTTTCAACTACTTATTGGTTTTCTGAGCCCTGTATAGGGTTCGGCGGGCTTTCTATGGATTCAGGAGCAGTGGTTTATGACGCAGGGAAATAAAGCGCAAGGCAAGTTGTCCGGTAAAACCATGATCGTCGTGGGCGGTGCCAGAGGCATCGGCTCCGCGATTGTTGAAGTACTGGCCAAAGAAGGTGTTCATGTCTACATCTTTGATACCGACCGGACACCCAATGCAATCAACCACTATCAAACTCAGGATGTCAGTGGTTATCAGGCGGCTCGCACGCTGGCGGCGGATCTGGTGGAGCAAGGGCTTTCGGTAAAGGCCATTGCGGTCGACGCAACGTCTGAAGCCCAGGTCATAGAAGCCGTAGCGGGCGTTGTCCATGAGTCAGAGCACTTTTACGGCCTGGTCAACGCCATTGGCAGCAGCCACCTGATCAACACGGTTGAATCATCGTTGAGCGAGTTTGACGCGATCGTGCAAACCAACCTTACAGCGCCTTACCTGACGTCGCGTGAAGCTGCCCGCGCACTGATCCAGAGGGGCAAGGGTGGCGCGATCCTGAATATCAGCTCCATTGCCGCAAAAGTCGCCTTTCCTGGAATATCTTCCTACTGCGCCGCGAAAGCCGGGTTGCAGGGCTTCTCTGGCGCCTTGGCGCTGGAGTTGGCCACTCACAATATCCGGGTCAACTGCGTTTGCCCCGGCATCGTCAAAACCAATATGTGGAAGTACCTGGAGAACCGCCTCATCGAGCCCAACGAGTCGCTGGATGACTTGTGGGCTCGCATGGAGGGCCTGATCCCGTTGGGTCGTACACAGATCCCGGAAAACATTGCCCGGTTCTGTCTGGCGGTGCTTGAGAACGAAGACATCACGGCTCAATCCCTGTCGGTCGATGGCGGAATGAACCTGTATGGATGACACCGTTGGCACTACGCCTCTTTTGCGCGAAGACCCGAACACCGTACTGAGGATCAGTGATCGTGTGTTCGCTGCCGAGCATTGCGCACAGCTGCGTTATGTAGCGCCGGTTCTGAAAATGCGAAGCGAACCCGGTAGCGATTCGTTCAATATTCCAGGGCTTCATACAGTGGACAGCTTGGGCACTTTGCTCACGTCCGTGACGGGAGAGTTTGCCCTTGGCGCTGACATCAAGTTATTCAGCCTGGCCAAGTTTGATGCTGCAGGGCTCTTTCTTGAAGTCGGGCTGCACAAGCTGAAGTTCGGTGTTGAAGAGTACGGCAGCCACAAGAAGATCGTATCGGTGCATTCATCGCCCTATAGCGATGAAGTCAATGGCATCGAGGTAAACGATAAGCCTGTGCGGCTGTTCATTTCGCGAAGTGGGGATGTGTTCTCGTGTTATCTGAGTGGCTCTGAGGGTGCCGTGGTGTTTCATCGGGCGTTCTATGTGAGCAACTGCCCGGATGAAGTGCGCGTTGGGTTTAGTGTGCAGTCGCCCTTTTCCGAGGGAGCGGTCGGGGAGTTTTCCCGGATTGAAATATCCTCACAGTCCATGGGACTCATCAGAGAGTGAGCAGGTATGACGAGCAAAGACACCTGGTTGATAGTTTCTGATTTTGACGAGACGTTCATGCCGGTCTTGTCGTCTCGAGAGGCGGATGCCGGGATAGACAAACTGGAAAGCTGTTTGAATCAACTGAAACGCAAGCACCACCTGTTGTTTGGCTGGGCCACGGGAAACAGTCAAGCGGTGGTCCTGGACAAGATGAAGAGATACCCCGAATTTCCCTGGGACTTTGCACTGACCAGTCTGGGAACCGAGTTGTACTGGAATCACCCGGACCGTGTTCTGGAGGATGAGGGTTGGCCGTTACAAGGCGCAGGCACCTTTCCAGAGCGGGTCATAAGGCTGAGCACCCTGTTCGAGCAAGAGGGTATTGAGTTGACGTTGCAGTCGGAGGCTTTCCAGCAAAAACGCATTCGGGGTTATTACTTGAAGGCCGATGGCAATGAAGCGATCGCCATCGAGCAGATCCATAGACTCTGTTTGCAGGTGGGTCTTGAGGCCTCGATTACCTACGCCAGTGCCGCCGCCGGCGACCCTGAGAATGTCTACGATGTAGCCATCATGCACCCGGGGTGCGGAAAGAAGCAGGGGGTCGATTTCATCGTCAAGAAACATGAGATTTCCCCCGCCAGAGTCATCTCGTTCGGGGACAGTTGTAATGACATCGAGATGTTGAAGGCCTGTTCACATGGTTACCTGGTGGGCAACGCTTCGCATGAGGCCAGGCAGGCGTTTGATCGTGTTGTTGAGGGTTTTTATTGTCACGGCATCGTTGATGGTCTTCAACGGCATTTTTGAAATGGGATATGCATCTACATGGATAGTACAGGGCACACGGAGCATCACAGTGATAAACAGATATTTGATATCTACTTCGGGTTTATCAATACCTACACCTTGTTTTTTGCGGATGAAGTAAAACTGTTTGATCTGCTTGAAGGCAAAGCGCTGAGGCTGGGTGAAATCGGCTCGGCATTGGAACTGGCACCTCGGGCAGCACAGGCGCTTGTGGCTATGTGCACCAGTCAGGGGCTGCTTGAGAAGAGTGGGGAGTGCTATGGCCTGACGTCTTTGGCGCAAGCGTTTCTGACTCGAAAGTCGGAGACCTCGTTCAGTGGGGTTCTGCAATCCGCACGCCACAAAGAAGATGCGTTCTCTTATGCATTCTTCAAAGAGTCGATGCTCAGTGGAGAGTCCGGGTTGTTCGGTGAGACTGATCTGTTTGAGAACAATGCGCAGGACCAGTTACACAGCGAAATTTTCACCAAGGCGATGCACAGTAAAAGCAAAGGACCGGCTCGGGCCTGGTCGGGTCGGATTGATCTGTCCGGGTATAGCTGTCTTCTGGATGTGGGCGGTGGTTCGGGTGTTCACTCTATTTGTGCGTTGGAGAAATGGCCTGAACTGAATGCCGTGATCTTTGATCTTCCCTATGTCTGCGATATTGCCGATACCTACGTCGAGCAGTACCGGATGGCGGGGCGCATCACAACCCATAAAGGAGACATCTGGGCGTCTGAGTATCCAGCCGCCGATGTGCATCTTTACAGTGATATCTTTCATGATTGGCCGCTGGACAAGTGTCTGTTTCTGGCCAAAAAGAGTTTTGATGCACTGCCCAGCGGCGGCCGTATCATTCTTCATGAGATGTTTTTTAATAAAGACAAGACCGGCCCACATAATGTCGCGGCTTATAACGCGAACATGTTGCTGTGGACCCAGGGTCAGCAATTGTCAGAGACCGAAATAAGGGAGCTGCTGACGATCGCCGGTTTTCGCGATATTACAGTTTCCCGCACGCAATACGGTGACTGGAGCCTGGCAACCGGAATCAAGTATTAAGGTTGCTGACAACCAATGCCCTATGAGGGCGTTCTGATTGCACAGTGTGAACTCAAGGTCCGGCGCATTCGCCCCGGACTTCACTTGTGTCTTCTTGCGGGAGATTAAAGTGATCCCAGTACGTTACCGTATTCTTTGTATTTACTCCGGCATGCTGGCGTTGACCCAGTATGAATGGATGCGCTTTGCGCCTATCACGGATCAGGTGTCCACCCAGTACGGTATTACTTATGGGGAAGTCGGTTCACTGTCTTTGGCGGTGACGGCACTTGCATTACCGCTGGCACTTCCCAGCGGTGGCCTGATTGACCGGATATCGGTGCAAACAGCCTTGCGTATCACCGCCATTGCCATGTTGTTGGCGGCATTGATCCGGGTGTTACAACCCCATTATGAATACCTGCTTGCCGGCCAACTGTTGTTCGGGTTTGTTCAACCCTTGACCATGTCGCTGCTCGTCAAGTTGATGATCACCTGGTTTTCTGAAGATGAGCACGTACGGGTCACGACGCTGTTCAGTACGGTGATTTTCCTGGGTATAGGCTCCGCGTTCATGATTGTCCCGTTGACGGAGGAGGGGAACGTCAGCAGTTCGTTGTTGATTGACGTCGCGATCCTGGGGCTGATTGCGCTATTGACCTTCATTTATGTCCCGCGAGATGGCCCTCTTGTGCAAACAACGTCCGCCCCGACCAAATCCGGCGGCCGTTTACTGGCAGAGGGTGTCGATTTATTGCGCACGGCTCCGTTCACGGCTGTTTTGCTGATGATTTTTTTAACCAACGGCTATTTCTCCGCCATTACGACATGGCTGGAGCCGATCCTGTTGCGTCAGGGGATCGATGCCCAGGTTTCAGGATTTATCGTTGTTCTGATGTTGGCCGGTGGTATCGCGGGTATGACGTTCATGCCTTTACTGGTGCGTAGCGGTGCAAGCGTGGGGGGCATTCTGTCCGGGGTTTCATTGTTGGCAGGGGGAGGCACGGTACTGCTTTTCACCTCGGGTTCCCCTTGGATATTGAGCCTGGCAGGGATCGTGATCGGTGCCGCGCTGTTATCTCCGCTGCCTCTTCTGCTGCAACTGATAGCCGACACTGCCGGACTCTCCAGGTCTGGGACGGCGACCTCAATTTTCTGGTTAGTCGGCAATATTGGCGCCACGATAATGATCGCGACGTTGGGGGTTATCGCCGACCACGGTGACTGGGGAATGGCAGCGGTATTGCTGTGTCTGGTTCTGGTTGTCCAGATAACGATTTCGCTCATGGGCTTTCGAATGGTCGGCGCTAGCACCACCTGACTTCATACGGTTCTGTGTACATATCCGTTGCTGCGGTCACGGCCACTTATGGTTTCGCCCTTACGGCGACTCACTTTTGAAGAGCGCAAAAGTAAGCAAAACGCTCCTGCCCCCGCATCCGGCGCCTCGCCTAGGCTCGGCGTTCCCTCACTCCGGCATTGCTCCGGGGGCACGCCGCCACAGGCCATCCATGGCCTGGGGCGGCTAGCTCGGCATCCATGCCGAGCTGCCCCCTGCGCAACGCCTACGTTCGGCCTTCTGGAGGGGGCAGGAAGATCAAGATCAAAAGCCAAAGCAAGATCAAAGGCCGGGCCAAAGCCAAGCGCGTTTTACGCGCTGGTTGAGTTCAATGGCCTTCAAGCCTCTTGCGCTGTTCGCCACTGAATCACCTCCAGCACCGCGCAACCCTCCCGGGTGAGCAGATGCACCCCTCGGGTGACCCGCGTCAGATCGCAGTCGGCAATGTCTTTCAGGTTAAGGGTGGACAGCGTGTCCATCAGATCCCGCACCACGGTGAAACGATGGGCCGCACTGCTGGCCAGATCGTTCAGAGAGGCTTGGGTGTCGAGGTAGAAAACGGCTTGGTTGGCGTCGTGGGTGTCGACGGCGGTAAAGCGCGAGAGTGGCTGGTCATTCATCGGTACAGCTCCTGTTTATGGAGCAATCACCTGGGTTGCCGACGACGAAGAAAATGACCGCTGTGCGCGCCTATGACGACCGGAGAATCACCGCGCACAGCCGTCATAACATCCTGTCGCGGCACCGGAAAGGCGACTGCAAAGGTGTTGTGGACGCTGATGTTGCGTTGTAATTCGACCGGCCAAGGTCGTCGCGGATGTTGCTGCGAGGGGGAACTATAGGGGCGGGGTTTGAGGGCGACAACCGTGCATTTGGTGAGATGTTTGAGCGGTTATGTCGTAACAATTAGCGACTGTTGAATCAGGTGAGTTGCCCCTGACCTTGTGGACAGACTTGAAAGGCAGCTTTCGGCCAAAAGCGGCCGGTAGGACTGCTGAGCTGAGTTACTGCAGGTGCCTGCCTGATGGCGAGATGCCCCGCTCCGGCTAGGCTGAAGATACTTCAGGGAGGGCATGCGAATGAGTCAATATCTATTGAACTTTGCCAGAAGCCACTTGAGTGGCAAATCGGATGGTTATCTGGCCCTTCTCTGGTGCATAGCCAAGGCGAGCCAGGATCGCGGACGCTATTCAGACCACATCAAGTCCTATCTCGCGTCGAACGCTGACCAACTACTGAATACTAATTTTCAACGTATTGGTGCGCTGTTTAAAAGGGGGCTGGAGTCTAGGCCGGAACTGGACTGGGTGGCGCTTTCAGGCCTCAGCCCATTGCTGGATTTGCAGGTTAAAAACTTCAGGGGCTTCGGCGAGTTGAGTGCGGATGACAGGGGATGCTTTCTGCGTTTTAGCAAAATGAAGAACATCTTCTACGCACCTAATGGTGGGGGGAAGTCTTCGCTTTGCGAGGCGATTGAGTACGGCACGACCGGGCATATCAAAGAAGCAGATCGCCGGAAAACGAAGGTGAAGGCCTATATTGCGAGGGGCAGTGTAAAGCCGACGCTGTCGTTGGTGGGCCGGGACAGAAAAGCCGTGACCAAGAGTCTAGCTTGGTCAGCGTGCTTCATTGATCGCAACCGTCTTCAAGAGTTCTCATTGCTCGGCTCTAAGGATACTGGGAGCGCTGAAAGCGATGTAGTGGCCAGCCTCTTCGGCCTTGAAGAGTTTCAAGAGGTCATCGGGCGGTTCGTGAAACCGGAGAGCTTCAATCTCACCCAGTACTTGAAGCCAGACCAGGCCGAAGCGTTGACCCAGGTTGAATTAGACCGAAAAGACCTTCTTGCCGAACGCCAGGGTCACTTCAAAAGCATGACTGAGATCAATGACCAAGTATGCGAGGCGCTCGGTCTGCAGTCGGATCAGCAATCTGCTGTTCGAATTAGATTTTTGCGGCTGAAGAGCGAGATTGAGCTGAAGATCCGCAAGGCTGAGCAACTGAAACTTGCAGAAGCTCCGGTCGTTGATTCTTTCGTTCGAATCGAGCGCGCAGCACGTGCCGCTCGCTACCTCCTTGCCCGAAAGTCGAGGATCGAGGCTCTTTTTTTTAAAAGTGCCAAGGATGTTAACTACGAAGCCGTTTACTTGGCCATTAAAGACCTGGGCCAAGTGGAAGAAAATGGCACCTGTCCAGCATGCTCTACTCCGTTGCAACTCGTCGTGGAGAACCCATTTGAAAAGGCAAAACGAGAGCTTCAGGCCTTAAGCCGGCTGGAGCGCTTAAGAGCTGCTGACCAACGCAATGACGAGAAGATTCTTCAAGTCGTTAGAGCGGTGGCCGCTGGGCTTATGGGAGTCGAAAAGAACACCCGGCTGGATATCCCTTGTCGTCTTCATCTAGACGACCTCAAAAGCGAACTGGCCAACCTCCAGACATCTGCCGATCGAGGAGCGTGTGCGGCATCCGTGCTAAGTCACTTTGACTCGCTTGTTAGAGATGAGGCAGCCGAGATCGAGACCTACCTACAGGCTTGTGAACAGAAGGCCGAAGTGTTTGCGCAAGCTTCGGAGGAGATCTCCCGCTTGGGTAGTTCGGTCGAGTTACTCCAGCAGAAGCAAGATGCAATCAAAGACCTGTTTGGTGCCAAAAATACCTGCAGAAAACTGATTGAGACTGCAGGCAAAAAAATCGCGGGCCTCATTGTTCGACGAAATAGTTTAAAACGTGATGATGCCGATACGGCTCGGTTCAATACCCTCATTCGTCAGTTGCAGGATGAGTACAGCAACCTCTATCAAGATCTGCAGGGGTACAAACTACACCTTGAGAAAGCACGTATTACTGGGATCGAGACGAAAGCGGCTGAGTACTACAAAGCCATCAACGATCATGACGATGAGCATGAGCGTATTGATTCTATCCGCTTCGAGAAGATCAACGACAACTATCGAATCAAGATCAGCGGTGCAAACGGCACAGTGCAGGATGCTTTCTCGGTGTTGAGCGAAGGGCACCTTCGTGTGCTCGGCCTCTCGCTTCTGCTGGCAATGGCAGAGAAGAATCAGCTCCCACTGATTGTCTTCGATGACGTCGTGAACGCGATCGATAGCGATCATCGGTCGAACATCATCGATCTATTCTTCTCTGACCGTTACCTTCGGCGTACTCAGATGGTCGTGACGACACATGACCGTCTGTTCTGGGAGCGCTTCTGCATCATCGCTGATCGGCACCCTCAAGCCGATCAGCATACAAGTTGCGTTTTGAGTTATACGAACAAAGGCATCGTGGCGCTCGACCACTCCGGTGGGTTTCAAGGCAAGGTGCACGATGCATTGCGCGTTTATGACGTGAGGCAGGCATTGATCTATTGCCGGATTTGGTTCGAGTCGATTGTGATCGAGTACTGCCTGGAAAATGCCGTGTTTATCACTGCTCAGTTCGGTAAGTCTCAGCTGAAGAAGAACGTATATCTGCAGGTCAGCTTGGAGAGAACCTTCTCACTGCTCGAGCCGGTGCTCGCTTACGATCCTGTCCACTTCAATCTGATCAAAAATGATCTGGTGAACTGGGCCGGCCAGAACCAAGAACACCACGCATTTGATGAGGGAAGTTTAAACTTCGTACATTCAAAAACCAGTAAGGAAGTGGTCAGGATCTACGACGCGATTCGCTTACTTGAATGCCAGCTTTTCCCTCTCAAGAAGGAAATTGCATGTAAGGCATTGCTGGTTGAAGTGAACGATAAGATCGATCAGTGGGTAGGGAAGCTTGCCAAACTTGCCCAGGCCCCAGAAGGGGTGCAAAAGGACGCTGAGGCGCGCCTGAGACTCTTGCGCAGGCGGGCAGATGAGCTGACTCAGGAGCTAGCTTACATCGCCGTCTGCCTTGCCGAGATGGCCAAACTGAATCTGCCAAACGGCCAGATGCAGCCGGATAATGAGCTTTTGGAAGAGGAAGGGTAGGAAGCAGACGTCCGCTTTTGGCCGATAGCAGTCTTTCACTAAGTGCAGCAATAAATACCTCTACTTAAGCTAAACAGGCGCCGCACAATACGCGGCGCCTATCCACTCAATGCACAATCTGCGCAAGAAACGCCTTAGCCCTCTCACTCTTCGGCGCCCCAAAAAACTCCTCCGGCGGCGCATCCTCCACAATCCGCCCCCCATCCAAGAACAACACCCGCTCCGCCACCTGCCGCGCAAACCCCATCTCATGGGTCACGCACAACATGGTCATGCCGCTGCCGGCGAGTTTCACCATCACATCCAGCACCTCACTCACCATCTCCGGGTCCAGCGCCGAGGTCGGTTCATCAAACAACATGATCTTCGGCTCCATGCACAACGCCCGGGCAATCGCCACGCGTTGTTGCTGCCCGCCGGACAGCTGGCTCGGGTATTTATTCGCCTGGTTCTCGATGCCCACCTTGGCCAGAAAACCCCGCGCCAATTCTTCAGCTTTTTTCCGCGACAACCCGCGCACGGTCATCGGTGCCAGGGTGCAGTTGTCCAGCACGCTCATGTGCGGGAACAGGTTGAAGTGCTGGAACACCATGCCCACTTGGCTGCGTACCTGGGCGGCTTCGCGGGTGTTTTGCGAGAGGTCGGTGCGGTCCACCAGGATCTGGCCTTTTTCGGCGATTTCCAGGCGGTTGATGCAGCGGATCAGGGTGGATTTGCCGGAGCCGGAAGGCCCGCAGAGGACGATGCGTTCGCCCTGGCGCACCTTGAGGTCGATGTTGTGCAGAACGTGGAAGGCGCCGTAGAACTTGTTCAGCCCGGCAATATCGATCACCACTTCACGCGGGTCGGCAACGGGCTGGGCGGGCGCTTGGCGGGCGGCGGGAAGCGGGGCGGTCTGGGTCTGCATGGCGGTTCTCCGTCGGTCAGTTGAAGCGCTCGGCGCGGTAGGGGGTGGGGTCGGTAAACGGGGTTTCGCCGGTGACCATCTGTGCCAGCAGGTGGCCGCTCACCGGGCCCAGGGTCAGGCCGTGGTGGGCGTGGCCGAAGTTGAACCACAGGCCGGGGTGGCGCGGGGCGGGGCCGATCACTGGGCACATGTCCGGCAGGCACGGGCGGCGGCCCAGCCAGGGTTCGGCGTCGAGGCGTTCGCCCAGGGGGTAGAAGTTCCGGGCCAGGGCTTCGCAGCGGCGCAGTTGGATTTCGTTGATCGGGTCGTCGCAGTCGGCGAATTCGATGCCGGTGGTCAGGCGGATGCCGCCCACCATCGGCGCCAGGACGTAGCCGCCCACCGGGTCGAGGATCGGGTGCTGCAAGCGGGTGCCGGGCAGGGCGGCGTAGTGCATGTGGTAGCCGCGCTTGATCGCCAGGGGAATGCGGTAGCCCAGGGGCTCGAAGATGCCGCTGGCTTGCGGGCCCAGCGCCACCACCACTTCCTGGGCGGTGATCGGGCCGAGTTCGCTGTGCACCTGCCAGCCGCCTTCGATCTGGGTCAGGCTCAGGGCATCACCGATGACGAATTGGCCGCCGCGCTGCTTGAACAGTTCGGCGTAGCCGCGGGTCAGGCCGCCGGGGTCGCTGACGGTCTTTGGGTCGAGCCAGTGCAGGCCGCCCACTACGTCTTGGTGCAGGCCGGGTTCCAGGGCCAGCAGTGCAGTGCGGTCCAGTACCCGGTAGTTGAGCTGGTAGTCGCGCAGGTCGGCGGCGGCGCGCTGGGCGAAGTCGAAGGCCTCCTGGTCGTTGAAGGCTTCGAGCCAGCCGCCGTCGGCGATCAGCTCCAGCATGTTGGCCGGGCGGGCCAGGGCCAGGTGTTCGCTCACGCAGCGTTCGATCAGCGGCAGCATGGCGCGGGTGGCGGCAGCCAGGCCCTTGGGCGAGGAGTGGCGCCAGTATTGCAGCAGCCAGGGGCCGGCCTTGGGCAGGTGGCGCAGGCTGTAGCGCACGTCCGATTGCTGGTTGAGGCCGTAGCGCACCAGCTTGGTCACTTCCCGGGGGAAGGCGTAGGGAATCACGCTGGCGCGTTCGATCAGCCCGGCGTTGCCGTGGCTGGTGCCGTTGCCCGGGGGCTGGCGGTCCAGCAGGACCACTTGGCGGCCGCGGGCCTGCAGGTGCAGGGCGCTGCTGACGCCGACGATTCCGGCGCCCAGAACGAGGGTTTGGCAATGCATGTTTCAGTCCTTATGACAGGGGCCGCGGGGCGGCCCGCTCAAGGGTTCAGTTCAGGTGCCGGCCCAGGCGGCCTTCCAGGTATTTGAGGCTGCGCCGCACCACTTCGACAATCAGCAGGTAGAGCACCGCGGCCCACAGGTAGATCTGGAAATCGAAGCTGCGGGAGAAGGCCAGCTTGGTCACCCCCATCAGGTCGTAGATGGTCACCAGGGAGGCGATGGCGCTGGCCTTGATCATCAAAATCAGCTCGTTGCCCAACGGCCCGATGGCGATCAGCAGCGACTGCGGCAGTATCACTTTGCGAAACGCGGTCCAGCGCGACAGGCTCAGGGCCTTGCAGGCTTCGCGCTGGCCCTGGGCCACGGCCAGCAGGCTGCCGCGCAGGATCTCCGCCTGGTAGGCGGCGGTGTTCAGGGTGAAGGCCAGCAGGGTGCAGAACCACGCGTCGCGGAAGAACCACCACAGGCCCACGTCCTGCCAGAAGCCTTTGAACGAACCCAGGCCGTAATACAGCATGAACAGCTGGGCCAGCAGCGGCGAGCCACGGAAGAAGTACACATAAGCCCCGGTGAAGCGCCGCAGGAAACGATTGCTGGACAGCCGCCCGAGGGCGATCAGCAGGCCGAGCACCGCGCCCAGGCTGAAGGAGATCGCCACCAGCTTGGCGGTCACCAGCAGGCCGTCAATAAAGCGCGGGCCGTAGCGTTCCAGCAGTTCCTGGTTGAGGAACAGGTTCAGCAGGTCATCCAGGTTCATGGCTGCAGGCTCCGTTGCGCACGGTTGAAGCGTCGTTCGAGAAAACTGAACAGGTGCCCGGACAGCGCCGAGAAGAACAGGTAGCCAAAGCAGGCCACGCTGTAGAACAGCATGGGTTCCTTGGTCACGCTGACCGCGAGGTTGGTCTGGCGCATCAGGTCCACCAGGGAAATGGTCGACACCAGGGAGGTGTCCTTGAGCAGCGACAGCCAGTTGTTGGACAGCCCCGGCAGGGCGATGCGGGTCAGTTGCGGCAGCAGCACCCGGGTGAAGGTGGTACGGCGCGATAGGCTCAGGGCGCGGGCGGCTTCATATTGGCCCTTGGGCAGGGTCTTGAACGCGGCCAGCCAGATCTCGCTGGAGAAGGCGGCGAACACCAGGCTGAAGGCGATCATCGCGGCGACGAAGGTGTTGATCGCCACTTCACCGGGGTAGCCCAGGGCGCCGAGGATCTTCTGTGCGGCAATCTGGCAGCCGTAGTAGATGATCAGCAGGGTCAAGAGCTCCGGCAGGCCGCGAAACACTGTGGAAAAGGTCGTGGCCCAGGCCCGTGCCCAGCGGTTTTTCGAGCGTGCGGCCAGGGCAACGGCCAGCCCCAGGGGCAGGCCGATGGGCACGCAGGCCAGTGCCAGGGCGATGGTCACCAGGGCCCCGGCGAGCAAGGCCGAGCCCCAGCCGCCGCTGGCGAAGGACAGGAGTGACAGCTGTTCGAACATGCGCGAACCCTCTGGAAAAATGAACCGTGCAGGGCGCCGCCGCGCTCAAGGGAACGCGGGGCAAGGGCAGCGGCAAAGGCGGGCGGTCAGTAGATGTCGAAGGCGAAGTAGCGGCTGGAGATTTTCTTGTAGGTGCCGTCGGCAACGATCTCGTCCAGGGCCTTGTTCAGGCGTTCGCGCAGGGCGTTGTCTTCCTTGCGCACGGCGATGGAAGCGTCGGCGGTGGTGCCGTTGACGTCGCCGATGATCTTGCAGCAGTCCTTGCCGGTGCTTTCAGCCCAGGCCAGCAGCGGGAACTTGTCGGCAATCACCCCGTCCACGCGCCCGGCCGCCAGGTCGCTGTTGGCTTCGTCCAGGGTCGGGTAGAACTTCACGTCGGCACCGGCCGGGCCGTAGTGGTCCTCGGCGTAGATGGCCTGGGTCGAGGAGGCCTGGGCGCCCACGGTGCGGCCCTTGAAGTTGGTCTGGGCGTCGGTGATGTCCGAGTCCTTGGGCACCGCCACCGACAGCGGGGTGCGGTAGTAGTGGTTGCTGAAGGCGATTTTCTTTTTGCGTTCGTCGGTGGCGATCATCGAGGCCACCACGGCGTCGTATTTCTTCGCCAGCAGCGCCGGGATGATGCCTTCCCAGTCCTGGGCGACGATGGTGCATTCGACCTTCATGCGCTCGCACAGGGCGTTGGCGATGTCGACGTCAAAGCCGTGCAGCTGGTTGTTGGAGTCCACGTAGTTGAAGGGCGGGTAGGCGCCTTCGGTGGCGATCTTCAAGGTTTCGGCCTGGGCCGTGGAGGCGGCGATGACCAGGGCGCAAGCGCCGGCGAAGCGGAGGACGTTGTTCATGGAGCACCTCGGTTATTTATTGTTTTGGTCGGGCGGACGATGTGTAACCAACAAACTCGTTATGCAGGGCGGCGGTGGCTTCCAGGCGTTTTTCCACCTCGGGCCCCAGGTGCTTGCACACCTCGTTGACCAACAGGTGCACCAGCGACAGCATGGCCGCGGTGGACTCCCAGAACAGGTTGAATTCGGTGGGCACGCGGAACACCTCGTCGGCGTTCTGCTCGGCCCAGTCGCAGAAGGTGTCGGTGACCAGGGTCACCGGAATCCCGGCCTCGCGGGCCTTGTGGCACAGGGTCAGGGCGTGGCGCGAATAGCGCCTTGCCTCGAACACCACCAGGGCGCAGTCCTCGGCGGGGCTGAGCAGTACGTCGGCGAAATGCCCGGCGGCGCCGTCCACCAGGTGCACGCCGTCGCGCAGGTATTGCAGCAGGTGGACCATGGAGGCAGCGATGCCGCGCTCGGTCTGGAACCCCGCCACGTACACCCGGCGCCGGCTGGCCAGGCGCTGGACCACGGTCTGCCAGGCCGGGGTCAGGCTGTATTCGTAGACCTTGACCAGCGCCGCCACTTCCAGCTCAAAGCTGCGCGGCAGGCCTTGAGCCGCTGGGTTGGGCTGCTGGCGAAATTCCTGCAGGCGGTCGCCCACCAGCCACGGGCCTTCGCCGAGGTCGTTCTTCAGGTCGTTTTTCAGATCCTTGAAATGGCTGTAGCCGATGGCGCGGCAGAAGCGGCCGACGCTGGACTCGCTGACGCCGAGCTTTTCGGCGATGTCGGCGGCGGTCTGGAAGGGCAGCTCGTAGAGGTTGGCCAGCATGTAGCTGGCAATCGCCCGGCCCGACGCGGTGGCGCTGGACAAGCTGCTTTCAAGGCGTTGTTTGATGGGTTGGCTCATGGTTGTTTTCATTCTTGTGGGCCGTTGACAATGGAAAATGAATGTTTTCTGTCATGAAGTCAACATTTGACAGTTAACTGGCGTGACGCGATAGTCAGGCACCTTCCAATAACAATTCCAATGGAGCCACCATGTCCCACGCGACTCTGGCGCAGGCTGATGTCGAGCACCTCGACCTGCCTGCCTTGACCGACTTGCTGCAACGCATTTTTCTTCGCCACGGCACCTCTGCCGAAGTGGCCCGGGTGCTGGCCGACAACTGCGCCCGCGCCGAGCGCGACGGTTCCCACAGCCACGGGGTGTTCCGCATTCCCGGTTACCTGTCGTCCCTGGCCAGCGGTTGGGTCAACGGTCAGGCCGTGCCGCAAGTGGAGAATGTGGCCCCCGGCGTGGTGGCGGTGGACGCCGCAGGCGGCTTCGCCCAGCCGGCCCTGGCGGCGGCCCGCGAGCTGCTGCTGAGCAAGGCCCGCAGCGCCGGGATCGCGGTGTTGGCGATTCGCAATTCCCATCACTTCGCCGCCCTGTGGCCGGATGTCGAGCCCTTCGCCGAAGAAGGCCTGGTGGCCCTGAGCCTGGTCAACAGCATGACTTGCGTGGTGCCCCACGGCGCCCAGGGCCCGCTGTTCGGCACCAACCCGATTGCCTTTGCCGCACCCCGCGAGGGCGCAGAGCCCATCGTCTTCGATCTGGCCACCAGCGCCATTGCGCACGGCGATGTGCAGATCGCCAAGCGCCAGGGCCAGCAGCTGCCACCGGGCATGGGGGTGGACCGCGACGGCCAGCCCACTTGCGACCCGGCAGCGATTCTCGACGGTGGCGCCTTGCTGCCCTTTGGCGGGCACAAGGGCTCGGCGCTGTCGATGATGGTGGAGCTGCTGGCGGCGGCGTTGACTGGCGGCAACTTCTCTTTCGAATTCGACTGGTCCCAGCACCCGGGGGCGCAAACGCCCTGGACCGGGCAACTGCTGATCGTCATCGACCCCAACCACCTGGGCGGCGGGCGTTTTGCCCAGCGCAGCGGCGAGCTGGTGCGGCAGATGCAGGCCGTGGGCCTGGAGCGCATGCCCGGCGACCGGCGCTACCGCACCCGAGCCAAGTCCCTGCAAGAAGGCATTCCCCTGGCCGCCGCCGAACTGGCGCGGCTGCGGGCCCTGGCGGGCGACGACTGAACGGGCGACGACTAAGGACTTCATCCCTTCGCACCCGGGTCCATGAGCCCTTGGTGTTACTCCAGGTAGTAGGCCCGGTAGCGGGCCGGTCGTGGATCGGATTTGCCGGTCCCTGCCAGCCCCTCCAAAGCATGCTGAATTTGCCCCCAAGGCAGCCTATGGGCGGCCTTGGCGCGTTTCGATAATCGCCTCCGACATTTCGTCCCCCGTTTGCGGAGCGCGCCATGCATAACAATAAGAACTGCCAGTACCCTCTGATTCCGGCCCTGCTTGTCGGCCTGTCGACCCTTGGCCTGGGCTCTGTCGCCGAAGCCGAGATCATGCTGTACGACAAGGACCAGACCACCTTTTCCACCGATGGCTACATCAACGCCTTCTACGTCAACAGCAAGGTCGACCGCGCCGGCGACCAGTACGACCGCCGTCAGGCGCGGGTGAAGATGGGCTTTCTGCCCAACTACCTGGGTTTCAACATGGGCAAGCAGGTGGACGACCTCAAGCTCGGCGCCCGGGCCTCGTTCTGGGTGACCATCAACGACAGCGAGACCAACGGCACCGACACCGCCATCGACGTGCGCCAGTTCTACGGCACCGTGGCCAACCCGGAGTGGGGCGAGGTGCTGATTGGCAAGGACTTCGGCCTGTTCGCCCGTTCCAACATCCTGCTCGATGAAATGCTTGCCGGGTACGGCCAGGTCAGCGACAGCCTGGGGCTGGTGGACGGCGGCGGGGTGTCGTTCGGCAACATCGGCAGCGGTTACCCCTATCCCTTTCCGTCGTCGCAGATCACTTACCGCAGCCCGATGATGGACGGCCTGCGGGTGGCGGTGGGCATCCTCGACCCGGTGGACACCAACGACAGCAGCGCCCTGGGCAAGGCCTACCAGAAGAACCCGCGCACCGAGAGCGAGGTCACCTACCAGTTCGACCTGGGCGGGGCCAAGTTCTACAGCTGGCTCAACGGCAGCTACCAGACCTCCGACAACACCGACCCCAACGTGCAGTCGGTAACCTCCAAGGGCCTGGGCTATGGCCTGCAGGCCAAGATGGGCGGCCTGTCCCTGACCGGTTCCGGGTTCCAGGCCAAGGGCATCAACCCGTTTTTCACCAACAACGCCGGCGAGGCCACCCTGCGCAATGTCGACAGCAAGGGCTACCTGCTGCAGGGCTCTTACAAGCTGGGCAAGAACCGCCTGGCGCTGTCCTACGGCAAGACGAAGGACGACGGCAACGGCGTGGTCGGCAGCGGCGCCGATTACCAGACCCGGGGCGTGGCGCTGTTCCACGACATCAACGACAACCTCAAGCTGGTGGCCGAGTACAACCAGTTCGAGATCGACGGCCACCACACCACCGCGCAGAACGAAAACACCGACACCTTCGCCGTGGGCGCGGTGCTGACCTGGTAACCCCAGCGCCGGCCCTGGCGTGCGCATCGCGCCCGGGCCGGCGCCCCGCATTCCCCGCCTATTTTCCGCAACGGCGCCTTCCCCGTAGGAGCCGGCTTGCCGGCGAATAGGCCCGCCAGCCTTGCACCAAACCGGCCGACGCCTTCGCTGGCAAGCCAGCGCCTACACCCATGGAACCGGCTACCCGCTACCCAAGTAGCATTCGTGCCCCGGGGCCGGCTTCGTACACTCATTGCTCAGACAACCCGCGCCGGAGGCGACGATGCAGCAAGCCCAGAGCGAGGGCGTGGTCAGCGCCATGTCCCAGGCCGTCGATCCGCAGCAGGTGGCCCAGGACCTGGCCAGCCAGTTACTGCATCCGCACCTGGGCTTCGTGCTGTTCTTCTGTTCCGCCGAATACCCCCTGCACACCCTCGGCCCGGCCCTGCAGCAGAGCTTCGGCGGCATCCCCCTGGTGGGCTGCACCAGCGCCGGGGAAATCACCCCGCAGGGCTACGGGCGCAATTGCGTGACCGCCATCGGCTTCGATCACCGGCACTTTTCCATCGCCGCCGAACTGATCGACCAGATGGAGCACTTCAGCCTGATCGACGCCCAGCAGATGGTCGAACGCCTGGTGGGCCGCTGCCGCAGCAACACCCTGGCGCCGATCAAGGGCAACAGCTTCGCTCTGACCCTGCTGGACGGCCTGTCGAGCCGCGAAGAGATGGTGCTGGCCGCCCTCAGCGCGGCCCTGGGGGACATTCCGCATTTCGGCGGTTCGGCCGGCGATGACAACTACCTGACCCACACCCACGTGTATTACGGCGGCGAGTTCCACAGCGGCGCGGCGGTGGTGGTGCTGGTCAACACCTGGCTGGATTTCGAGGTGTTCACCACCCACCACATCCTGCCCCGGGAAGAAAAACTGGTGGTCACCGGCGCCGACAGTACCTTGCGCCGGGTCTATGAACTGAACGCCGAGCCCGCCGCCGAGGAGTACGCGCGGCTGATCGGCGTGCCCCTGGCGCAGCTCGACCATCGGGTGTTCGCCGCCCACCCGCTGGCGGTGCGCATCAACCAGCACTATTACGTGCGCGCGGTGCAGCAGGTGCACCCGGACCTGAGCCTGAGTTTCTACTGCGCGGTGGAGAACGGCATCGTCCTCACCGCCATGACCCCCGGCCCCTTGTTGCCCAACCTGCAACAGCTGTTCGACGGCTTGCAGCAGCGCCTCGGCGGGCTGTTGCTGACCATTGGCTGCGACTGTTTTTTGCGCCGCCTGGAGCTGGAGGGGCAGGGCAGCCTGGAGCAGATCGGGGCCTTTTTGCGGGAACAGCGGGTGATGGGTTTCAACACCTACGGAGAACAGTTCAATGGCATGCACATCAACCAGACCTTCACCGGGGTCGCCATTGCCCGCAGTCGAACTCCGGCCCGCCGCTGAGCTGCAAGTGCAGCTCGATGACCTGCAGCGCGAGAACCGCAAGCTGCGGCGGATCAACAGCGCGCTGATCGAACGGGTCGAATCGGGCATCACCCGGGGCAATGACCCCTATGCGGCGTTCCAGCATTCGGTGGTGCTGGCCGAGCAGGTGCGCGAACGCACCGACGCCCTGAACCAGGCCATGGCCGAGCTCAAGGCCGGCAACCATTTGCTCAGCGAAGCGCGGCTGCGGGCCGAGACGGCACACCAGCACCTGATCGATGCCATCGAGAGCATTTCCGACGCCTTCGTGCTGTTCGACCAGGAGCAGCGCATCGTCCTGTTCAACAGCCGCTTCCGTGCCTTCTGGAGCCACAGCCGGGTACGGATCATGGCCGGCATGCGCCTCTCGGAAGTGCGCAGGTTGCTGACCAGCACCGGGTTGTTCAGCGAAGAACCGCGCAGTGGCGGTGACGAGCAGTTGCTGTATCGCCTGCATAACGGCCGCTGGCTGCAGGTCAGCGAGCGGCCGACCCGGGAAGGCGGGCGGGTGATCCTGTTCACTGACATCACCGAGGTCAAGCACAGCGAAACCCTGCGCCGGGAACAGGCGGTGGCGCAAAAGTCCCACCTGCTGCAACGGGCGGTGGACAACCTGTCCCAGGGCGTGGCCATGGTCAGCGCCGAGGGCGTGCTGGAGTTGTGGAACCGGCGCTTCCTGGAGCTCAGCGGGCTGGCCCCGGTGGCCGCGCATCGCTTGTTTGCCGAGGTCATCGGCGACAGCGAACTGCGCCTGCTGAGCCCCGACAGCCGCGACGCCAACGGCCGGCCGATCCACGAATGCGAGCAACGCCTGAGCGATGGCCGGGTGCTGGAGATCCGCACCCATCCGCTGCCCACCGGTGGTTTCGTCAACACCTTCACCGACATCACCGAGCGCTACCAGCACGCCGAGGCCCTGAGCGAAAGCGAACGCTGGATCCGCCTGATCACCGACCATGTGCCGGCGCTGATCGCCTACCTCAATGCTGATCTGGTGTATGAGTTCACCAACAAGGTCTACGAGGAATGGTACTGCTGGCCCCGCGGCGTGATGCTCGGCCAGAGCCTGCGCGAGGTGCACAGCGAGCAGCACTACCAGCGCCTGGAAAGCTATGTGGAACGGGCCCTGGCCGGGGAGAGCGTGACCTTCGAATTCGCCGAGACCAACATCAACAATCAGGAGCGCTACATGCTGCGCTCCTACGTGCCCAACCGCCTGGCCAATGGCGAGGTGGTGGGGATCTTCGTGCTGATCCGCGACATCACCGAGCGCCGGCGCACCGCCGAGGCCCTGCATCAGGCCTACCAGAACCTGGAGCTGCGGGTGCGCGAACGCACCGCCGAGCTGACCACCCTCAACCAGCAGCTGCTGCGCGAGATCGAAGAGCGCAGCCGGGTGGAATCACGCTTGCGCGAAGCCAAGGCCGAGGCCGAACGGGCCAACCTGTCGAAGACCAAGTTCCTCGCCGCGGTCAGCCATGACCTGCTGCAACCCCTGAACGCCGCGCGGCTGTTCACCAGCGCCTTGCTGGAGCGTCGCGATCCCCAGGCCAGCAGCGCCCTGGTGCGCAATGTCAGCAACTCCCTGGAAGACGTGGAAAACCTGCTGGGTACCCTGGTGGACATTTCCAAGCTCGATGCCGGGGTGATCAAGGCCGATATCGCGCCCTTTGCCTTGAGCGAACTGCTGGAAAACCTCGCCGCCGAGTACGCCCAGGTGGCCCGCAGCGAAGGCCTAGAACTGCACTTCGTGGCCTGCTCGGCGCTGGTGCGCAGCGACATTCAGCTGCTGGCGCGGATTCTGCGCAACCTGTTGAGCAACGCCATCCGCTACACCCGCCAGGGCCGGGTGGTGCTGGGCTGTCGGCGCCAGGGGCGCTGGCTGTCGATCGAAGTCTGGGACAGCGGCATGGGTATCGCCGCCGAACGCCTGGAGGAAATCTTCCAGGAGTTCAAGCGTGGCGAAGAACAGCGCCCGGACCAGGATCGCGGCCTGGGCCTGGGACTGGCCATCGTCGAGAAGATTGCCGGGATTCTCGGGCACCGCATTGGCGTGCGCTCCTGGCCGGGGCGCGGCTCGGTGTTCAGCGTGCAGGTGCCGATCAGCGCCAGCGCGCCCTTGCCAGCGCCGCGCCCGGAGCTGGGCGACGCCCTGCTGGAGCGTTTGCAGGGGGCGCGGATCTGGGTGCTGGATAACGACGCGGCGATCTGCGCCGGCATGCGCACCTTGCTTGAAGGCTGGGGCTGCCAGGTGATCACCGCCTTGTCCGAAGAAGACCTGGCGCGCCAGGTGGACGACTACCGTGCCGAGGCAGACCTGCTGATTGCCGACTACCACCTGGACCAGCAACAGAACGGCATCGATGCGGTAGCGCGAATCAACGCCCGGCGCGCCCTGGCGATCCCGGCGATGATGATCACCGCCAACTACAGCAACGAGCTCAAACAGCAACTGCGCGAACTGGGCCACACCCTGATGCACAAACCCGTGCGCCCGATGAAACTCAAGACCGCCATCAGCCACCTGCTGAGCCCGGCCACCCCTACGCCCCATCACTGACTGCCAATCGTAGGAGCTGGCTTGCCAGCGAAGAGGCCCGCAAGACCGCCTTCGCCGGCAAGCCGGCTCCTACAGGTCCACGCCACAGTCTCTACCAACCGTAGGCGCTGGCTTGCCAGCGAAGGGGCCCGCAAGATCGCCTTCGCCGGCAAGCCGGCTCCTACAGGGTCGGTGCACGATCAGCGCAATTCAGCGGCGCAGGTAGGCACCGAAATCGATGTCCCCGGCACTCAGGATCGCTTGCACCCGGTTGTGCACGTTGAGCTTGCGCAGAATCGCCGAGACGTGGGCCTTCACCGTGGTTTCGGCAATGTCCAGGGTGTAGGCGATCTGCTTGTTGGATTCGCCCTTGGTCATGCGTTCCAGCACCAACAGCTGTTTGCGGGTCAGGGCCTGGAGCAGTTCCGGGGGGAAGCTCGGGGTCTCGCTGCTGCGCCGCCCCGGCGGGCTTTTCTGGGTGCGGATGATGTCCGGCGGCAGGTACACGTTGCCATTGAGGATCTGTTCGATGGCGTCGGTCATCTGCGAGCGCGCCGAGGATTTGGTGATGAAGCCGACGGCGCCGTAGGTGATGGCCTGGAGCACGATCTGCTTGTCCTGCTCGGCGGAAACGATCACCACCGGAATGGTCGGCGCTTCGTTGCGCAGGGTGATCAGGCCGTTGAGGCCGTGCATGCCGGGCATGTTCAGGTCCAGCAGGATCAGGTCCAGGTCGTCGTGTTCCTGGGTCAGGGCCAGGGCGCTGTCCAGGTCGGCGGTTTCCATCACCTCGCTGCCGGGAAATCCGTCGCTGATGACGTTGTGGATGGCTTCGCGAAACAGTGGGTGATCGTCGGCTATCAGAATTTTATACATGGCCTTTCACCTCGTTATTGTGGTTATGGGGGCGGCAACGCCGTGCTGCGGCGCTCAGGGAAAGGGTTGCGGCCGGGCCGCCTCCACGGGCAGGCCGGCGGCCTCCCAGGCATCCAGGCCGTCGCGGTACCAGTAGATGTTCTTATAGCCCAGGGCTGCCGCGCGTTTTACCGCGTTCCAGCTCAGCCAGCAATCGGCACGGCAATAGAACACCAGGGCGCGCTGCGGGTCGGCGTGGCTCAGCCGTTGCAGGTTGCCGGCGAAATAGGCCTGCCACTCGGGGCTCAGTTCGCCGTCGCCGGTGTTGGCCAGCCAGTGGCTGCCGGGGAGGTTGGCGTGGGGCTCGCTGTCGATGAAGCGGCCTTGCAGCCATTGCCGACGGTAGACGTCGATCAGCAGGGGCGCCGGTTGCTCCTTGAGCAGCTCTTGCAGGCCCGGGGTGTCGATGATCCGGCCCTGGTCGATCTGCAGCGGGGTCGGGCTGCGGTACAGGCTGGTGCGATAGCCCTCGGCGGAAAACAGCGGGGCAGCGGCATGGGCGGCGCCCAGCGCCAGGCTCAGGGTTAGCGCGGCCAGGGTCTCTAAGGCACGGGGCATAAGGCTTTTATCCTTTTTGTTATAGGCCCATTACATGCCAGGGCAGGGCCTTTTGTGAATGCGACCATCGACAGCAAAAGCAGTACCAAAGTCGTAGATCGCCCATGGGCAAGCGCTGTGTAGGAGCCGGCTTGCCGGCGAAAGGGGCCTGGGGTCTGGCGTTGGGATTGCGGGCCTCTTCGCTGGCAAGCCAGCTCCTACGTTGGGTGGGGGTGGGTGGCAGGATGGTGGCTCAGGTGCTTTTGCGCAGGGCGGCGTGCTGGGGGTTGAAGGTCAGCACCGCCAGCAGGGAGAACACCAGGGTCAGGCCCAGGCACACGGCCAGGGCCAGCAGGTTGAGGCGTTGATACAGGGCGAAGCGCACCAGTTCCACGGCGTGGGTGAAGGGGTTGAGGGCGCACAGCCAGTACAGCCAGGGGCTGGCTTCGAGCATCTTCCACAGCGGGTACAGCGCCGAGGACAGGAAGAACAGCGGGAAGATCACGAAGTTCATCACCCCGGCAAAGTTCTCCAGCTGGCGGATGGCGTTGGACAGCAGCAACCCCAGGGCGCTGAGCATCAGGGCCACCAGCAGCAGCGCCGGCAGGGCGCTGAGCAGCCCCATGGCCGGCGGTTGCACGCCATACAGCCAGGCCACGGCGAGGAAGGCATAGACCTGCAGCAGCGAGATCAATGAGGTGGCCAACAGCTTGCTGGCCAGCAGGAAGGCCCGGGGCAGGGGGCTGGTGAGCAGCACGCGCATGCTGCCCATTTCCCGGTCGTAGACCATCGACAGCGAGCCCTGCATGCCGTTGAACAGCAGGATCATGCAGGCCAGCCCCGGGACGATGTAGACCTCGTAGGGAATGTAGGTGCTGTAGGGCTCGATGATGGCGATGCCCAGGGCCGCGCGAAAGCCGGCGGCAAACACCAGCAGCCACAGTAGCGGGCGCACCAGGGCGCTGAGAAAGCGTGTGCGCTGCAGCACGAAGCGCAGCCATTCGCGCAGCACGATGCCGCGCAGGCATTGCCAGTAGGCGTTCATGCGAGCGGTTCTCCGATCGGGGCCGGGCGTGGCTGGGGATTCTGGGTCAGGCGGGCGAAGGCCGCGCTCAGGTCGCCGCCCTGTTCCTGGCTGATGGTGCCGGCCACGCCACTGGCCACCAGGCGCCCCTGATGCAGGATCAGCAACTGGTCGTCGGCCTGCACCTCATCCAGCAGGTGGGTGGTCCAGAGCACGCTCAGACGCTGTTCCTGGCACAGCTGGCGAATGTGCCGGTTGAGCGCCAGGCGGCTGGCGGGGTCGAGGCCGGCGCTGGCTTCATCGAGCAGCAGCAGGCGCGGTTCATGCAGCAGGGCGCGGGCGATCTCCACCCGCCGGCGGTGGCCGCCATTGAGGGCGCGCACGCTATCCCGGCGCCGTTCGCTCAAGCCCTGGCGCGCCAGTTCGGCGTCGATCCGCGCCTGCCCCTGGCGCCGCGACAGGCCATGCAGCGCGGCGTGGTAGTGCAGGTTCTGCTCCACGCTCAGGTCCAGGTCCAGAGTGCTTTGCTGGAACACCACGCCGAGCTGGCGCAGGGCGGCGCGGGCGGCGTTGCGCAGCGAGCAGCCGCCGACGCGGATGTCGCCCTGCTGCAGGTCGTAGAGCCTTGTGAGCAGGGCGATCAGGGTCGACTTGCCGGCGCCGTTGGGCCCCAGCAGGGCGGCAAAGCGTCCGGGAGCCAGGCTCAGGCTGACCTGATCGAGGGCCTGGCGCGGGCCATAGGCGAAGCTCAGCTGGCTGACGTCCAGGGCGTTCATGGGGTCACCACCACGCCCCAGGGATAGCGCCCGACCTTCACCGACTTGAGCACCTTGAGGCTGTTCACGTCGATCACCGAGACATCGCCGCTGACCCCGTTGGTGGCCAGCAACTGGCTCTGGTCTGGGGTGAATGCCAGTTGCCAGACCCGCCGCCCCACCAGCAGGTAGTCGAGGATTTCGTAGGTCTTGGCGTCGATCACCGCCACGTGGTTGGCCGGGCCCAGGGCGACGAAGGCGTATTTGCCATCGGCGCTGAGCTTGATCCCTACCGGCTGCACCTTGTCCGGGTGCACGCCCTTGATCTTGAAATTCAGGGTCTTGAGCACCTGGCGCGTGGCCACGTCGAGGATGGTCACGGTGCCGCCGATTTCCGCCGAGGCCCAAAGCCTTGAGCCGTCCTGGTTGAACTCGACGAAGCGCGGGCGCTGGTCCACCAGGGTGCTGTCGGCCAGGGTCTGGGTGCTGGTGTCGATCCAGTGCAGCATGTTGGTGGTTTCGCTGGTGTTCACCGCCCACTTGCCGTCGGGGCTCACCGCCATGCCTTCGGGCTCGACCCCGACGTTGATCTGGCCGAGGACCTTGGCGGTCTCGGTGTCGATCACCGTGACCAGCGCATCGTCCTCGTTGGACACATACAGCCAGCGGTTGTTGGGGTGCAGGGCGAACTGCTCGGGGTCCTTGCCGGAGGGCAGCTCCTTGATGATCTTGCGGGTCGCCACGTCCATCACCTGGACCCGGTCCGAGTCGCTGGCGCAGATGTACAGCAGCTTATTGTCATGGGACAGCAGCAGCCCGCGCGGGCGCTGGCCCACCGGCAGGGTCTGGGTGACTTCCAGGGTCTGCAGGTCGATCAGGCTCAGGCTGTTGTCCTTTTCGTTGGAGACCCAGGCCGTGGCGGCCATGGCGTGCCCGGCGGCGAGCAGCAGGCCCGCGCACAGGGCGGAGCGGCAGAGAAGAGGGCGGCGCATGGCGGATTCCTTGTTGTTGTGGTTATGGGATCAGGGGTAGCGGCAGGTCACTTCGGGGCGGTCGTAGCCCAGGCTGTCCATTTCGTTGAAGGGGTGCAGGAAACCGTCCTGGGGCGAGGTGCTGACCAGGGCCCGGGGCTGTACCAGGGGAATCGGCTGGCGCAGTTCACCGTTCCACGGCCGGTAGCTGAGCTTGCGGCCCTTGAACCCGTCCAGGGGCAACTGCTCGCTGAGCAGCAGGGTCTGCAGGGCCCGAGGGTCGGCCTGGCGCAGTTTGCTCACCGCGCTGGCGACGCTGCGCACGGCCATCCAGGCGGCGAAGTCGCGGTCGTTCATCCAGCGTCCGGCCTGGGCTTCGAAGCGCTTTTGCAGTTGCGCGGCGCCGAAGGTCTCCACGCTCTTGTGCCAGCCGGTGGGGGTCAGGCCCTGGGTGCCGGCCACCGGGCGCGGGAACCAGGTCTGGTAGGGCAGGTATTCGCCGAAGTCGCCGCGCTCGTCGGCCACCAGCACCACGTCGTATTCGGCGGTCTGGGTGAACAGCGGCATGTCGGCCTGGGCGCTGCGGCGCTGGTCGTTGTCGAAGGTCCAGGGCTTTTCCGCGACGATCTTCACGCCGAAGCGCTGGGTGGCCCGGCGCAGGGCATCGGCATAGGCCCGGTCATCCTCGGTCTGGCCGACGATGAGCAAGGCCCGTTGCCATTTGCGCAGCACCATGAACTGCACCAGGGCGTCGGCCAGCATCGCCCGGCCGGGCAGGCTGTGCAGCACGTTGCTCAGGCATTGGCTGCTGCGCAGGGCGTCGTCGGGGCTGCCGGCGTTGAACAAGAGGCTGTCGGGCAGAGCGGCGGACAACTCGCGCAGGCTGGCCGCCGGGGCATTCACCACGAACAGCCGCAGGCCCTGGTCATGCTGGGCCTTGGCGGCTTGCAGCAGTGCCTCGGGGCTGTCGACGCTGGCGCTGTCGAGCTGGAACTGCTGCTTGAGAAAGCGCCCGGTGCTGTTGCTGTCGACAATCGCCAGCTGCGCGCCCTGCAGCCCGGCGTCGGCAGGCTCGGGAATGATGTTGGACAGCAGCGGGCCGGGGTCGGGGCGATAGCCCAGGTAGCCGATGCGCACCTGCAAGGGGGCCTCGCTGGCCTGGCTCGCGGCCAGGGGCAACAGGACCGAGGCCAGGGCCAGCAGGCAGGTCGGGATAAGCGGGGCAGGCTGGTGCATAAGGCACTCCACGGCAGGTGGCGCCAGCATAGGAACAGCGTCGGGGCGGGGAAATATGCAGAAAGTAGCGCTGGGGCAGTACCAAGGTAGTAACCCGGCGCGGGTGCGGCGGTCTTAGCATGGTTGCAGCGGCCCCGACCCTGGAGAACACCGTCATGCGCATCCTCAAATTGCTGCTGTTGCCCTTGCTGCTGATCCTCAGCCTGATCGGCGTCGACCGCCTGCACGGCCCGCGCCCGGTGCTGCCCCAAGCGCTGCCGTTGGTGCTGGGGCGCTAGGCATGTCGGCACTGTGGCGGATCAACCTGTGGGTCACGGCGTTCTTTGCCGTGGTGACCCTGGCCTGCGCTGCCTTGCTGCTGCATCAGGCGGTGGCCGATGTCGAACGTGAACTGCAGTCTGCCGAAGCGGTGGTGGAGTACCTCAGCGACAGCGCTGCGCGCAACCCGGCGGGCCTGCAACCACACCTGACCCAGAGCCTGCGCCATGTGCGGGTGCACTGGCTGGCGGCGGACGAGGCGGCACGCATGCCGGAAGAGGCCGGGCTGGACGCCTGGCTCGGCCGCCAGCTGTTCAGCGAGCGCCGCCACAGCGCCCGCGAACTGGACCTGGGCGACGGCCGCCGAGTGCTGATCGCCGTGGACGCGCGGGATGAGATCGACGAAGTCTGGGATTCCCTGCAACAGCTGTTGAGCCTGTGCGGCCTGGCCCTGCTCCTGAGCCTGCTGACCATCCGTTGGGCAGTACGCCGTGGCATGGGCCTGCTGGATGATTTGCTGCGGGCCTTGCAGCAGGTGTCCGGCGGGCAACTGGCGGTGCGCCTGCGCGAAGCCGGCCTGCCGGAAGCGCGACAACTGGCCGGGCACTTCAACCGCATGACCGCGACCCTGGAACAGACCCGCGCCGACAACACCCAACTGACCCAGGCCCTGCTGGCGGTGCAGGAGCGCGAGCGCACCTACCTGGCGCAGACCCTGCACGACGACCTCGGACAATACCTGGCGGGCATTCGCGCCCAGGCCTGCCTGCTACGCATGGTCAGCAACCAGCCCACGGTGGTGGAGCACACGGCCCAGGCCCTGGAGCTCAACTGCGAGCGTTTGCAGCAAGGCTTTCGCGCCCTGGTGCAGGACCTGTACCCGGTGGTGCTGCAGCACCTGCCGCTGGCCGAAGCCTTCGGTTTGCTGGTGAGCCAATGGCAGGACAGCCAGGGCATCGACTGCCAATTGCGGGTCGGCGCCGACCTGCCAGCGTTGCCCAGCGCCAGCAAGACCCACCTCTACCGCCTGCTGCAAGAAGCGCTGACCAATGTCGCCCGGCACGCCGACGCCAGCCAGGTACGGGTGCGCCTGCAACGCAGCGCCCGGGGCCTGCGCCTGCTGGTGCGCGACAACGGTTGCGGCGCGCGCCAGCCCCAGCGCCCCGGCGTCGGCCTGCACTCGATGGCCGAGCGGGCCCGCAGCCTGGGCGGCGAACTGCACATCCTCAGCCGTCCCGGCGCCGGTTGGGCACTGGCCTTGAACATGCCCCTGAACATGCCCATGGAGGCCTGATGAACATCTTGTTGGTGGATGACCACGCCGTGGTCCGCCAGGGTTACGCCAGCCTGCTGCGCGCGGTATTGCCGGCGATGCAGGTGCGCGAAGCGGCCAGCGGCGAAGAGGCCCTGGCCCGGGTCGCCGAAGAAGTGCCGCAGCTGGTGATCATGGATTTCGGCCTGCCGGGCATCAGCGGCCTGGAGACCACCCGCCGCCTGCGCCAGCGCCTGCCGCAGCTGCGGGTGCTGTTTTTCAGCATGCACGACGAACTGCCCCTGGTGCGCCAGGCCCTGGAGGCGGGAGCTTCGGGCTACCTGACCAAGAACTCCGCGCCCCAGGTGCTGATCGAAGCGGTGCACCGTGTGCTGGCCGGGCACGCCTACATCGAACAGCCCCTGGCCACGCAACTGGCCTGCACCCCGGCGCAGAACAGCAGCGACCCGCGTTTGCAGAGCATGACCCAGCGCGAGCTGGAGATCTTCGTGATGCTGGCCAAGGGCACCCCGGCGCGGGTGATTGCCGAGCAGCTGTGCATCAGCGCCAAGACTGTGTCCAACCATTTGACCTTGCTCAAGAGCAAGCTGCAGGTCAGCTCCCATGCGGAACTGGTGCATTTGGGGATCGATATGGGGGTGGTGCGGGTGAGTAGCGGCTAGCTACAAGTGGTAAGCGGCAAGATAAATTCAGTATTTTGCTTATTATTTTGCTAATTCACGGGATAAAAATCAGATTTATGAAGTTATTGGGTTCTTCATAAATTTCCAGCATAACTCTATAATTTTGAGTGTTATGTGAGATTTAAGGATTTAACACTCGATATGCTGAATTTAACGCTTGCCAGGCCGGATGAGGTGCTCAAGCTGCTTTGCACCCGCCTGCGCCAGGAACGCCTGTCCCAGCAGATGACTCAGGCCGAAGTCGCCGCCCGTGCCGGCATCGGGGTTGGCACCCTGTCCAATCTGGAGGCCGGGCGTAGTGTCGCATTCGACAGCGTGGTTCGCGTGGCGATGGTGCTGGGGCGTCTTCGCGAGCTGGAGCAATTATTCCTGCCGCAGCTGGAAAGCCTCGACGACATCCTCCGTTATGAACAGGGCGCCCAGCGGCAGCGCGTCAAAAGGAAGTCCGCCGATGCTTAAGCAAGTCGATGTCTACTACGACGGTTGGGGGGAGCACTGGCGCTGGGGTTCGCTGGTATCCACGACGGCGCTGACCGGCCGCCCCTTGATTGCCTTCGAGTACAGCGAGGAGGCACAGGATCGCGGCCTGGAACTGTCGGCCTTGCGCTTGCCGCTCAAGGGCCCGAGGCTGCGTCGGGACTTTCCCGATCATCAACTGTGGCTGCCGGGGCCGGTCTATGACTCGCTGCCTGACGGTTGGGGCATGTTGCTGATGGATCGCCTGTTCAAACGCCGTGGTCTCAACCCCGCGCAGATTGGTCCTTTGGAGCGACTGACCTATATCGGCACCCAAGCCATGGGCGCGATGTCGTTCGAGCCTGTGGCGCCGGAGCTGTTCATGGCGCCTGAAGAGGTTCCCCTTGAGCGACTGGCTGCCGAAGTTCAGGAGGTGCTCCATGGTCAGGGCGGGGAGTTTCTGCAGCGACTGCTGCGGATGGGCGGCTCGCCGCAGGGCGCTCGACCCAAGGCCTTGCTCTATCGCGACCCTGCGGGAGGGCGTTTCAGCACGGCGGCGGCATCTGGCCTGGAAGCCTGGTTGATCAAGTTCCCGGGAGCGGGTGAACACCCCGAGGTCTGTGCTATCGAAGCTGTCTACGCACAATGCTTGCGCGAATGCGCCATCGAAACGTCGGACAGTGAACACTTCGAGCTACCCAATGGACAGGCGGCCTTCGCCACCCGAAGATTCGACCGGCACAAAGACATGCGCGTGCCCATGCAAAGCCTGGCCGCCTTTACCGGTGCGGACTACCGAGCAGCCGGGGCGCTGGACTACAGCAATTTCCTGCGGGCAACCCAGTACTGCTGCAATGATGTGCGGGAAAAGGCGCTGGCCTTTGCCCGGATTGTGTTCAACGTGGCGTTCAACAACCGTGACGACCACCCGAAGAATTTTGCCTACCTTATGTCGTCGAGCGGCCAGTGGAAGCTGGCGCCGGCTTACGACGTGACCTTCTGCGAGGGGCCGGGCGGCTATCACCAGATGGACGTATTGGGCGAGGCGTTGCACATCACTCGCAAGCACTTGCTCAGGCTCGCGGCGGTGGAGGCGGAACTCTCGGTGAGGGAGGCCACCGATATCATCGAGCACATCTGCCAGGTTGCCAGCGGCTTTACCCGCAGCGCCCGGTCCCGGTTCCCGGGTGGCATCACCGTGGACACCCTGAGCATGATTCAGGCGCGCATCGACGAAAACCTTGCGCGACTCAGCTAGCGTGGCTGTAGCTGCTATTGAACTGGCGATTGTTCCAATAGCAGGTACAGCGAGGCGCTTGGTCATGCCTGGGGCAACGGCCTATTTATCCCAACTCCCCGGACACCCCTGGCACCCCTCCATATTGGCATCCTGAAAATTCCCATAGTGCTGCCGCGCCCCGCGCAAATCGGCGCGTTCCAGATTGCTCTCGCCAAACTTCGCCTCCTGCAGATTGGCATCGCTCAGATCGGCCCCTTGCAGATCCGCCTTGCTCAACCAGGCCATCTCCAGGTCCGCCGCCCGCAGTTTGGCCTGGTGCAGCTTGGCCCCGGACAGGCGGGCAAATTGCAGATAGGCCGCGCTGAGGTCGGCTTTTTCGAATTGCGCGCCCTGGGCAAACAGGCCCCAGCCCTGGATCGCCATCAGCTTGGCGTCGGTGAAGTCCGCCAGCCGCAGGTTGCTCTGTTGCAGGCTGGCGCGGGTCAGGTTGACGCCTTGCAGGCGGGCCTTTTCCAGGTTGGCCAGGTCCAGCTGGGCATGGCGCAGGTCGGCGCCGGAGAGGTCGGCGCCGGCCAGGTTCATCTTGCGCAGGTCCTGGTTGGCGAGGTTAGCGCCACGCAGGTTGACGCCGGGGCATTGGCTGGCTTCGGCAATCAGGCAGCCGTTGATCGTCAGCGGGACGTCGTTGCCGTCGTCGTCGACATTCATTGCCAAGGCGGGGGAGAGGCCCAACAGCAGGGCCAGGGGCAGGTAGTTCATGGTGCGGTTCTCCAGGCAGGAGTGAAGGCGGGTGTGGCGAGGAAGCGGGCTCCCTCGCCACAGACAAGGCGGGGATGATCAGCGCTGGGCGGTCTTGTTATCCCAACTCGGGATCTTGAACACCCAGAACGAACCGCCTTGGGCCACCGGCTTGGTCAGTTCGGCCATGTCGCCACCCCACAGCGGCACCGCGCCGCCGTAGCCCACGGTCACGCCGATGTACTGCTCGCCATCCTGTTCCCAGGTGATGGGCGGCGAGACGATGCCGCTGCCGGTCTGGAATTTCCACAGCTCCTTGCCGGTCTTGGCGTCGAAGGCCTTGAAGAAGCCGTCGCCGGTGCCGGTGAACACCAGGTTGCCCTTGGTCGCCAGGACGCCAGCCCACAGCGGCAGGTGTTCCTTGTGCTCCCAGACCAGCTTGCCGGTGGTCGGGTCCATGGCGCGCAGGGTGCCGACGTGGTCGTCGTACATGCGCTTGATACGGAACCCCATCCCCAGGTAGGCCGAGCCTTTCTTGTAGTTCACTTCCTCGGTCCAGTACTCCTCCTTCCACTGGTTGCCGGGGATGTAGAACAGCCCGGTGTCCTGGCTGTAGGCCATGGGGTTCCAGTTCTTGCCCCCCAGGAACGGCGGCGAGACTTCCACCGGCTTGCCCTTGGTTTCACCCGGCAGCGGTTTGGCCGGACGCTGGCCTTCGTTTTCCACCGGGCGGCCGGTCTTGAGGTCGATGTGGCTGGCCCAGGTGATGTTGTCGACGAAGGGGAAGGCGTTCTGCAGTTTGCCGTTGTTGCGGTCCACCACGTAGAAGAAACCGTTGCGGTCGGCGTGGCCGGTGGCCTTGACCACCTTGCCGTCCTTGCCCTTGTAGTCGAACAGCACCAGTTCGTTGTTGCCGGAGAAGTCCCAGGCGTCGTTCGGCGTGTGCTGGTAGAACCATTTCACTTCGCCGGTGCTCGGGTCGACGCCGACCTGGCCCGAGGTGTACAGGCTGTCGTAGTCGTGGGGGTTGCCGTCCTTGGCGGTGCGCGCCCAGGTGTTCCACGGCCCGGGGTTGCCGGCGCCGACGATGATGGTGTTGGTTTCGGCATCGAAGCTGGCGCTCTGCCAAGGGGCGCCGCCGCCGTGGCTCCAGGCTTCGACCTTGCCGGTTTCGGTGGTCTTGTCGTCGGGCCAGGACGGCGCCTTGACGTCGCCGGTGGGGGTGCTGTCCTTGCCGTTCAGGCGGCCCATGTGGCCTTCGACGAAGGGCCGCATCCACACCTCTTCGCCGGTCTCCGGGTCGCGGGCGAACAGCTGGCCGACCACGCCGAATTCATCGCCCGAGCTGCCGTGGATCAGCAGCACCTTGCCGCTGGTCTTGTCCTTGATCAGCACCGGGGCGCCGGTCATGGTGTAGCCGGCGCTGTGGTCGCCGAACTTCTTGTTCCACACCACCTTGCCGGTGTTCTTGTCCAGGGCGATGACCCGGGCGTCGAGGGTGCCGAAGTAGATCTTGTCGCCGTAGATCGCCGCGCCGCGGTTGACCACGTCGCAGCACGGGCGAATGTTGTCCGGCAGGCGGTGGTTGTAGGTCCACAGGCGCTTGCCGGTCTTGGCGTCCAGGGCGAACACCCGGGAGTAGGAACCGGTGACGTAGACCACGCCGTCGCTGACGATGGCCTGGGATTCCTGGCCGCGTTGCTTCTCGTCGCCGAAGGAGTAGGACCAGGCCGGGGTCAGCTTGAACACGTTCTTGTCGTTGACCTGGGCCAGGGGGCTCCAGCGCTGGGCGTTGGTGCCCATGCCGTACTGCAGCACGTCCTTGGTGGTCAGGTGGTCGTTGGCGATGTCTTCCCAGGTCACGTTCTTGCCGGCAGGTGCCGCCGGGGCGGTGGCCGCTGTGGCCGCCGCGCCCAGGGACAGGCTGCCGGCCAGCAGCAGGGCCTGGACGGCAAGGCTCAGGGGGGAGAGGGCGGGTAGCGATCTTATTGTCATGGTTGCGGTTCCCAGTGGAGGTTTTGGCCTGACTAGGGTCTGCCGCGCGAGGCGCTTTGAGATACGGAAAAAGTCCCGCCCTTGCCGGGAATAGTTCCCGGGCGGCACCTGATTTAGGCCCGCGCCACAAGCCCTACTACCAAGGGAGTAGGGCGCGGCCACCAAAGCAGCATACGGCCGCCCGCCGGCTGTTTCTAAGATGGCGCCATGGCCTCTGTAGCTGAGGTCTTGCGTGCAATCTTGAGGGCATAACAATGACAACAAAACGCAACGCCTTGCTCGTGGTAGGGCTGCTGACTGGTGCCTTGGCCACCGGTGCCGTATGGGCCCATGGCAACGTGGTGCCCCAGGCGGTGGAGACCAAGGGCCTGACGCCGATCAAGGATGCCGGGGTGAGCGTCGATGGTGACGGCTGGGCCGCGGTCAACCCGTACCGCACCTCGCCCGAGCACGACAAGGCGGTGGAAATCGGCGCTTCGGCCTACAACCAGAACTGCGCCGCCTGCCATGGCCTGGAAGCCAAGTCCGGCGGTATCGCCCCGGACCTGCGCATGCTCGACGCCGGCGAAGCCGGGGATGAATGGTTCGTCGAGCGGGTGCGCCACGGCGCGGTGCGCGATGGCCGGGTGTACATGCCGAAGATGGCCGATTACCTGAGCCAGGAAGCCCTGTGGGCGGTGCGCACCTACCTGGACAGCGTGCGCGTCGAGGAGTGATCGCCATGGGCCGCTTCGCCCTGTTCCTGGTTGGCCTGCTGCTGTGTTGCGCCACGGCCCAGGCCGAGGTGCGCAACTACGACACGATGATCGCCTCCGGTGAACTGAAGGTGGCGGTGTACCAGGATTTTGCCCCCTACAGCTTCGAGGACCAGGGCCAGCCCCGAGGCGTCGACGTGGAGCTGGCGCAAGCCCTGGCCGAGGCCCTGGGGGTGCGCTTGCAACTGATCTGGGCGCCCCCCGGGGAGAAACTCGACGACGATTTGCGCGACTACATCTGGCGCGGCAGCCCGCTGCGCCACCAGCAGTTGGCCGACCTGATGATGCGCGTGCCCTACGACCACGACTACGCGCAAAAGCGCAACGAACTGGGGGAGCTGGCCAACGATCACGTGGTGATGTTCGGCCCCTATCAGGAGGAGCGCTGGCAGGTGGCATTCGACCGCCGCCGGCTGGATGCGGTGGCCAGTGTCGCGGTGTTCCAGGAGCACCCCATTGGCGTCGAAGTGGACAGCGTGCCGTCGTTCTACCTGACCTCGGTGTTCAACGGCATGCTCAGTGCCAAGACCCACCATTACCCCAGCGTGCAACAGGCGTTCGGCGCCTTGCGGGCCGGGCAGGTGGACGCGGTGATGGCCATGCGCGGCGAGATCGACTGGCAGTTGCATAAGGCCGCTGATCCGCAGTTGGCCCTGGCGGAAAACGCCTACCCGAACATGGGCAAGCAGGTGTGGGAGATCGGCATGGCGGTGCATGAAAGCAACCGCCAGCTGGCCTATGCCGTGGAAGAGGCCCTGGAAGGGCTGATCCGCGACGGTCGCCTGCAGGCGCTGTACGCCCGTTATGGCCTGCGTTACGAGGTCCCAGAGATGTATCAATAGGAGCTGCGATGAACTGGCGAGCGACCTGTCTGCTGGCGTGCTGGCTGCCCTTGGCGACCCCGGTGCTGGCCGCCGATCCGCAGGCCCCGGGCCCGGACCCGGTGCCCTCGGTGATGTGGGCCTTCTACCACAAGCAATTGCTGGGGGGCGCGGCGTTCGTCTTCGATGACCGGGTCAAGCTGCTGGCGCCGCCCTTTGCCGAGGATGCGCGGCAGGTGCCCCTGGAGATCGACGCCCGGGCCTTTGGCGGCGAGGTGGTACGCATCCTTGCCTGGGCCGAGCTCAACCCCTTGCCGCGCATCGTCGATTTCGAACCGGGGGAGCGAGTGCTGCCCTGGCTGTCGATCCGCATCCGTATCGAGCAGGCCACGCCGCTGCGCGCCGCGGTGCTGACCCGCGATGGCCTGTGGCACGTGGGCTCGACCCTGATCGATGCCGCGGGCGGCGGCTGTACCGCCCCCAGCGTGGTGCGCACCCAGCCCGGCTGGGAGGAGCACATCGGCGAGGTGCTGGGCGGGCGCTATCCCCGTGGGGATGCCAGCCGCCTGCGCTTGCAAGTGTCCCACCCGATGGACAACGGCCTGGTCAGCGGCGTCCCCGAATTCTTTCTCAACCACGCCGAATTGCGCGACCAGAACGACCAGCGCCTGGCCAGCCTCGAACTGTTCCCGGCGGTCAGCGAAAACCCCAACCTGGCGTTCGATATCCAGGGGCCGGGGCAGACCCGTTTGCTGTTGCGCGACAACAGCGGCAACCAGTTCGAGGCCAGGCTGCCCTGACCGCATCCTTTGACCCACCCGAGCCGAGGCGCGCCATGCGTTGGATCCTGCTGTTGCTGCTGTGCCTGGGCCTGCCGGCCCGGGCCGACCTGGACTATCAACTCAAGCCCCGGCAGATCGCCGCGGGCACCTGGCTGCTGGAAGGCAGCACCGACAACTTCGCCAAGGCCAATGGCGGCAACATCGTCAACACCGGCTTCATCGTCACCGACAGCGGGGTGGTGGTGATCGACAGCGGGCCGTCGAAACGCTACGGCGAAGCCTTGCGCCGGGCGATTGCCGCCACCACCGACAAGCCGGTGATCCAGTTGCTGCTGACCCACCATCACCCCGACCATGTGCTGGGCAACCAGGCCTTTGGCGATGTACCCATCGGCGCCCTGGCCGGCACCAGCGACCTGCTGCGCCAGCAGGGCGAGGCCATGGCCGAGAACATGTACCGCATGGTCGGCGACTGGATGCGCGGCACCGAGGTGGTGCTGCCGACCCAGGTGCTTGAGCCCGGGGTGCTTGAGGTGGGCGGGCATCGCTTGCGCTTGCTGGGCCTGAGTGGGCACACCGGCGCTGATCTGGCGATTCTCGACGAGAACACCGGGGTGCTGTTTGCCGGTGACCTGGTGTTCTACGAGCGCGCGCTGACCACCCCCAACAGCCCGGGGCTCGGGGCCTGGCTCAAGGACCTGGACACCTTGCAGGCCTTGCCGTGGAAACTGATCGTGCCAGGCCATGGCCCGGTGGCCAGCGATATGGCGCCCTTTGCTCAGATGCGGGACTACCTGGGCTGGCTGGACGGGTTGATGCGCGACGGCGCGGCCCAGGGCGACGACATGGCGGAGATGATCCGCCGCCCGATCCCCGAGCGTTTTGCCGGCATCAGCCTGACCCGCTATGAGCTGATCCGCAGCGTCAGCCACCTGTACCCGCGTTACGAACGCCAGCGCCTGCAGCGTATCGACGGCCTGTAGGCGCCGGCTGGCCGGCGAAGGCGGACTTGCTGGGCCTCTTCGCTGGCAAGCCAGCTCCTACGGTAGGCAGGGAGATCGGGTGGGGCTTTGTAGGCGTCGGCGGCCGCTCCTGTACCAAGGAACTAGAAAACTCCGCACTGCGGGCAATTGTTGGCAGGCAGGCCGGGACCAAGAATTCCCGGCAGACCGGGAAAATTTCCCGGGAACAACAATAACCGCCGAGGTAGCCGTCATGACCCAACCCCCACGTCGTCCCTTTTTCGCCGTGAGCCTGGTGCTCAGCGCCATGCTGCTGTCCAGCGCGGCCCTGGCCGCCGTCACCGATGAAGAGATCCTCCAGGACCCGAAGAACCCGCAGCAGATCGTCACCAATGGCCTGGGCGTCCAGGGCCAGCGCTACAGCCCGCTGGATATCCTCAACGTCGATAACGTCAAGGAGCTGCGGCCGGTCTGGGCCTTCTCCTTCGGCGGCGAGAAGCAGCGCGGCCAGCAGGCCCAGCCGCTGATCAAGGACGGGGTGATGTACATGACCGGTTCCTACTCGCGGGTGTTCGCGGTGGACGCGCGCACCGGCAAGAAGCTCTGGCAGTACGACGCGCGCCTGCCGGACGACATCCGCCCGTGCTGCGACGTGATCAACCGCGGCGTGGCGCTGTACGGCGACCTGGTGTTCTTCGGCACCCTGGACGCCAAGCTGGTGGCCCTGAACAAGGACACCGGCAAGGTGGTGTGGAGCAAGAAGGTCGCCGATCACAAAGAGGGTTACTCCATCAGCGCGGCGCCGATGATGGTCAACGGCAAGCTGATCACCGGGGTCGCCGGCGGCGAGTTCGGCGTGGTCGGCAAGATCCAGGCCTACGATCCGAAAAACGGCGAGCTGCTGTGGATGCGCCCCACCGTGGAAGGCCACATGGGCTACGTGTACAAGGACGGCAAGGCCATCGAGAACGGCATTTCCGGTGGCGAGGCGGGCAAGACCTGGCCCGGCGACCTGTGGAAGACCGGTGGCGCGGCGCCGTGGCTCGGCGGCTACTACGACCCGGAAACCAACCTGCTGCTGTTCGGCACCGGCAACCCGGCGCCGTGGAACTCCCACCTGCGCCCTGGCGACAACCTGTATTCCTCGTCGCGCCTGGCCCTGAACCCGGACGACGGCACCATCAAGTGGCACTTCCAGAGCACCCCCCACGACGGCTGGGACTTCGACGGCGTCAACGAGCTGATCTCCTTCAACTACAAGGAAGGCGGCAAGGAGATCAAGGCCGCCGCCACCGCCGACCGCAACGGCTTCTTCTACGTGCTCGATCGCACCAACGGCAAATTCATCCGCGGCTTCCCCTTTGTCGACAAGATCACCTGGGCCACCGGCCTGGATAAGAACGGCCGGCCGATCTACAACGAGGCCAGCCGCCCTGGCGCCCCGGGTAGCGAAGCCAAGGGCAGCTCGGTGTTCGTCGCCCCGGCCTTCCTCGGCGCCAAGAACTGGATGCCCATGGCCTACAACCGCGACACCGGGCTGTTCTATGTGCCGTCCAACGAATGGGGCATGGACATCTGGAACGAAGGCATCGCCTACAAGAAGGGCGCGGCGTTCCTCGGCGCGGGCTTCACCATCAAGCCGCTGAACGAGGATTACATCGGCGTGCTGCGGGCCATCGACCCCATCAGCGGCAAGGAAGTCTGGCGCCACAAGAACTTCGCGCCGCTGTGGGGCGGGGTGCTGACCACCAAGGGCAACCTGGTGTTCACCGGCACGCCTGAGGGCTTCCTCCAGGCGTTCAACGCCAAGACCGGCGAGAAGGTCTGGGAATTCCAGACCGGCTCCGGGGTCCTGGGCTCGCCCGTGACCTGGGAAATGGACGGCGAGCAGTACGTCTCGGTGCTCTCCGGCTGGGGCGGCGCGGTGCCGCTGTGGGGAGGCGAAGTGGCCAAGCGGGTCAAGGACTTCAACCAGGGCGGCATGCTCTGGACCTTCAAGCTGCCCAAGGACCTGGTGAGCAAACGCTAATCGTAGGAGCCAGCTTGCCGGCGAAGAGGCCCGCAAGAGCGCTTTCGCCGGCAAGCCGGCTCCTACAAAGCCCTAGCGATATCCCTGCCAACCGTAGGAGCCAGCTTGCTGGCGAAGAGGCCCGCAAGAGCGCTTTCGCCGGCAAGCCGGCTCCTACAAAGCCCTAGCGATATCCCTGCCGACCGTAGGAGCCAGCTTGCTGGCGAAGAGGCCCGCAAGAGCGCCTTCGCCGGCAAGCCGGCTCCCGCACAGGGCAATCAACCTACGACCAAATGACGAGAGCCCCCCTGCCAACGATGCATTCGTCCGGCACGCGGGGCTCTCTACCATCGAGCCATCGCCTGTCGTGGACAGGCATCGACCAGCAGAGGCCCAGCATGATCTACGCACAACCCGGAACCCCAGGCGCCGTCGTGTCCTTCAAGCCACGCTACGGCAATTTCATCGGTGGCCAGTTCGTGCCGCCGGTGGACGGCCAGTACTTCAGCAACACCTCGCCGGTCAACGGTGAGGTGATCGCCGAATTCCCGCGCTCCACTGCCGCGGACATCGACAAGGCCCTGGACGCCGCCCATGCCGCCGCCGATGCCTGGGGCAAGACCAGCGCCCAGGACCGTTCGCTGGTGCTGCTGAAGATTGCCGACCGCATCGAGCAGAACCTGGAGATCCTCGCGGTCAGCGAAACCTGGGACAACGGCAAGGCCGTGCGCGAAACCCTCAACGCCGACGTGCCCCTGGCCGCCGATCATTTCCGCTACTTCGCCGGTTGCATTCGTGCCCAGGAAGGCGGCGCCGCAGAGATCAACGAACTGACCACCGCCTACCATTTCCACGAACCCCTGGGCGTGGTCGGGCAGATCATCCCGTGGAACTTCCCGCTGCTGATGGCCGCCTGGAAGCTGGCCCCGGCCCTGGCCGCCGGCAACTGCGTGGTGCTCAAGCCCGCCGAGCAGACCCCGCTGTCGATCATGGTCTTCGCCGAGCTGATCGCCGACCTGCTGCCGGCCGGGGTGCTGAACATCGTCCAGGGCTTTGGCCGCGAAGCCGGCGAGGCCCTGGCCACCAGCAAGCGCATCGCCAAGATCGCCTTCACCGGCTCGACCCCGGTGGGCTCGCACATCATGAAATGCGCCGCCGAGAACATCATTCCGTCCACCGTCGAACTGGGCGGCAAGTCGCCGAACATCTTCTTCGAAGACATCATGCAGGCCGAACCCAAGTTCATCGAAAAGGCCGCCGAAGGCCTGGTGCTGGCGTTCTTCAACCAGGGGGAAGTCTGCACCTGCCCATCCCGGGCCCTGGTCCAGGAGTCGATCTACGAGCCGTTCATGGCCGAGGTGATGAAGAAGATCGTCAAGATCAAGCGCGGCAACCCGCTGGACACCGAGACCATGGTCGGCGCCCAGGCGTCGCAGCAGCAGTACGAGAAGATCCTCTCCTACCTGCAGATCGCCCAGGAGGAGGGCGCCGAGCTGCTCACCGGTGGCGCCGCCGAGCTGTTGGAAGGTGACCTGGCCAGCGGCTATTACATCCAGCCGACCCTGCTCAAGGGCCACAACAAGATGCGCGTGTTCCAGGAAGAGATCTTCGGCCCGGTGGTGGGCGTGACCACCTTCAAGGACGAAGCCGAGGCCCTGGCGATCGCCAACGACAGCGAGTTCGGCCTGGGCGCCGGGCTGTGGACCCGCGACATCAACCGCGCCTACCGCATGGGGCGGGCGATCAAGGCCGGCCGCGTGTGGACCAACTGCTACCACCTGTACCCGGCCCACGCCGCGTTCGGTGGTTACAAGAAATCCGGGGTGGGCCGCGAGACCCACAAGATGATGCTCGACCACTACCAGCAGACCAAGAACCTGCTGGTGAGCTACGACATCAATCCCCTGGGCTTTTTCTAAGGGCAACAACAGGCGCGGGGGTTGGGTGCCACCGCGCTTGTGCGGGACGGACACGGGGAGGGCTCATGGGTGGGCACCTCCCCGTGTGCGTTGTGGGCGCAGCACCGCCAACCCTGTAGGAGCCAGCTTGCTGGCGAAGAGACCCGCAAGACCACCCCCATTTCCCCCTACCAACGCACCCCGCCGGTTCGTCCCAAAGTAGCATTCGGCCCCCGCGCTCCCCGTGCATTAATGCCTTTACCGGAATCCCCCGGCACAACAAGAGGCTTGACCCCATGTGGCATAAACCCGCGTACACCGACCTGCGTATCGGCTTTGAAGTGACCATGTACTTCGCCAACCGCTGAGCCGTCCCGCTCCGGCCGGTACTGGTGTCGGCCGGAGCCTTTTGCCCTTCAGGAGCACGTCATGCATATCCGCATTCTCGGTTCCGCGGCGGGCGGCGGTTTTCCCCAGTGGAACTGCAACTGCCGTAACTGTGCCGGCGTGCGCAACGGCACGCTGCGGGCCCGGCGCCGCACCCAGTCGTCCATCGCCCTGAGCGACCAGGGCAGCGAGTGGATCCTGTGCAACGCCTCCCCGGACATTCGCCAGCAGCTGGAGTCCTTTCCGGTGCTGCAACCGGCCCGACAGCTTCGGGACACCGCCCTGGCCGGGGTGATCCTGCTGGACAGCCAGATCGACCATTGCACCGGCCTGCTCAGCCTGCGCGAAGGCTGCCCGCATCAGGTCTGGTGCACCGAGATGGTCCACCAGGACCTGTGCAGCGGCTTCCCCCTGTTCAACATGCTCAGCCACTGGAACGGCGGCTTGCAGTGGCAGCCCATCCACCTCGATGGCCGGGAATTCAGCCTGCCGGCCTGCCCGGACATCGCGCTGCGGGCGATTGCCCTGCGCAGCAGCGCGCCGCCGTATTCGCCCCATCGCGGCAACCCGCACCCGGGGGACAATATCGGCCTGTTCATCGAGGACCGGCGCAGCGGCGCCAGCCTGTTCTATGCCCCGGGTCTGGGGCAGGTGGATGAGGCCCTGCTGGCGTGGATGGAGCGCGCCGATTGCCTGCTGGTGGACGGCACCTTGTGGCGCGACGATGAAATGCGCGTCTGTGGCGTCGGCGACAAGCTGGGCAGCGAGATGGGCCATCTGGCGCAAAGCGGCCCCGGCGGCATGCTTGAGGTGCTGGAGCGCTTTCCCCGGGCGCGCAAGGTGCTGATCCACATCAACAACACCAACCCGATCCTCGACGAGGACTCCGCCGAGCGCGCCGAACTGACCCGCCGCGGCATCGAAGTGGCGCATGACGGCATGGACATCCATCTCTGACGCCACCCGGTCCCTGTAGCCGCTGCCGAGCCCGCGAGGCTGCGCAAAGGCCCGCAGGGCCTTGCCTGACCATCTCCCGCCAAACCCGCAGCGACCTCAAGAGCGCCGCGGCCCTTCGTGCCGTTCGCAGCCTGCGGCAGCGGCTACACCAACCTCGGATCGACACTGGCCCTGTAGCCGCTGCTGAGCCCTGGCGAAGCTGCGAAAAGGCCCGCAGGGCCTTGCCTGGCGATCACCCGCCAAACCCGCAGCGGCCTCAAGAACGCTGCGGCCCTTCGTGCCGTTCGCAGCCTGCGGCAGCGGCTACACCAACCTCGGATCGGCACTGGCCCTGTAGCCGCTGCTGAGCCCTGGCGAAGCTGCGAAAAGGCCCGCAGGGCCTTGCCTGACCATCTCCCACCGAACCCGCAGCGGCCTCAAGCACGCTGCGGCCCTTCGTGCCGTTCGCAGCCTGCGGCAGCGGCTACATGGCCTGTAGCCGCTGCCGAGGCTGCGAAGTCCGCCGATGGTCGGATTGCTTTCAGCAACGGATGCTTTAGGCTGGCGTTCTTCTCCAGAACAATAAGAAAACAGGCTTCCCCCATGGGCCAGAATCTCAGTCTGCTGCGCAAGTTCGTCTCTCCGGAAATCATCTTTGGCGCCGGTTGCCGGCACAACGTCGGCAACTATGCGAAGACCTTCGGTGCGCGCAAGGTGCTGGTGGTCACCGACCCCGGGGTGATCGCCGCCGGCTGGGTCGCCGATGTCGAGGCCAGCCTGCTGGCCCAGGGCGTCGAGTACTGCCTGTACAGCGCGGTGTCGCCCAACCCGCGGGTGGAGGAGGTGATGCACGGCGCGCAGATCTACCGGGAAAACGCCTGCGATGTGATCGTCGCGGTCGGTGGCGGCAGCCCCATGGATTGCGGCAAGGGCATCGGCATCGTCGCCGCCCACGGGCGCAGCATCCTCGAGTTCGAGGGGGTGGACACCATCCGCATGCCCAGCCCCCCGCTGATCATGATCCCGACTACCGCCGGCACCTCGGCGGACGTCTCGCAGTTCGTGATCATCTCCAACCAGCAGGAACGGATGAAGTTCTCCATCGTCAGCAAGGCGGTGGTCCCTGATGTGTCGTTGATCGACCCCGAAACCACCCAGGGCATGGACCCCTTCCTGTCCGCCTGCACCGGCATCGACGCCCTGGTGCATGCCATCGAGGCTTTCGTTTCCACCGGCCACGGGCCGCTGACCGATCCCCACGCCCTGGAAGCCATGCGCCTGATCAACGGCAACCTGGTGCAGATGATCGCCAACCCCTCGGACATCGCCCTGCGCGAGAAGATCATGCTCGGCAGCATGCAGGCCGGGCTGGCGTTCTCCAACGCGATCCTCGGCGCGGTGCATGCCATGTCCCACAGCCTGGGGGGCTTTCTCGACCTGCCTCACGGGCTGTGCAACGCGGTGCTGGTGGAGCATGTGGTGGCCTTCAACTACAGCGCGGCGCCGGAGCGCTTCAAGGTGATTGCCGAGACTTTCGGCATCGACTGCCGCGGGCTCAACCAGCGGCAGATCTGCGGGCGCCTGGTGGAGCACCTGATCGCCCTCAAGCGCGCCATCGGCTTCCACGAGACCCTGGGCCTGCATGGGGTCAGCAGCAGCGATATTCCGTTCCTCTCGCAGCACGCAATGGGCGACCCATGCATCCTCACCAACCCTCGTGAATCCAGCCAGCGTGATGTCGAGGTGGTCTATGGCGAGGCCCTCTGACGAACAGCAACGGGCCCTGGCCGGGCTCCTGGGGCTGGGCAACCACTCGGCGCGCAAGAGCCATTACCCGGAACTGGCGGCGCGCCTGGAAGACCTGGAAACCGAGCGCAACCGCTACAAGTGGCTGTTCGAGAACGCAGTGCACGGCATCTTCCAGGCCAGCCTGCAGGCCGGCATGCGTGCCGCCAACCCGGCCCTGGCGCGCATGCTGGGGTATCAGGACCCCCAGGAAGTGCTGTTTTCCCTGGCCGACCTGGCGGGCAACCTGTTCGTGGGCGGCGCCGGGGAACTGGCGGCCATCGGCGAGCAGTTGCAGAACCAGCGCAGCCTGCTGGGTTACGAAACCCAGCTGCGGCGCAAGGACGGCAGCAGCATCGATGTGCTGATGAACCTGTTGCTCAAGCCCGACCAGGACGGGCTGGTGGAAGGGTTCGTCGCCGACATCACCGAGCGCAAGCTGGCCCAGCAGCATCTGGAACAGCTCAACGACCAGCTGGAGCAGCGGGTGGCGGCGCGCACCGATGAGTTGCTGGACGCCAACCGCAACCTGCAGCAGCAGATCGCCCGGCGCGAGCGCATCGAGCGCGACCTGCGCGAGGCCCGGGACGCCGCCGAGGCAGCCAACCGCAGCAAGGACAAGTACCTGGCCGCCGCCAGCCACGACCTGCTGCAACCTCTGAATGCCGCACGCCTGCTGATTTCCACCCTGCGCGAGCGCAGCCTGCCGGCCCCGGAGCAACTGCTGGTGGAACGCACCCACCAGGCCCTGGAAGGCGCCGAGGACCTGCTCACCGACCTGCTGGATATTTCCAGGCTCGATCAGGCGGCGGTGAAGCCGGACCTGGCCACCTACCGCCTGGATGAAATGCTCGCGCCCCTGGTTTCCGAGTTCCAGTCGGTGGCCGAGGCGGCGGGGCTGGGGCTGCGGGTGCGCTTCGGTGACTTTGCCCTGTTCACCGACTTGCGGCTGATGACGCGGATCCTGCGCAACTTCCTCAGCAATGCCTGCCGCTACACCGAGCGCGGCAGCATCCTGCTGGCGGCGCGGCGCCGGGGCGACCAGTTGCGGCTGGAGGTGTGGGACACCGGGCGCGGCATTGCCGCCGACCGCCTGGAGTCGATTTTCCTTGAATTCAACCAGCTGGATGTAGGCCGCGCCGCCGACCGCAAAGGGGTGGGCCTGGGGCTGGCGATTGTCGAGCGCATCGCCAAGATCCTCGGCTATCGGGTGCAGGTAGCGTCGCGGCCGGGGCACGGTTCGCGGTTCAGCATCGAGGTGCCCCTGGCGGCCCAGGTGCCCTTGCCCTTGAGCCAGCAGGCGCCGCAGCCGGGCACCGGCAACCCGCTGCCGGGGCGGCGCCTGCTGGTGCTGGACAACGAGTTGAGCATTCTTGAAAGCATGGCCGCGCTGCTCGGCCAGTGGGGCTGCGAGGTGCTGACCGCCACCGATCAGGCCGCGGCCCTGGAGGTGCTGCAGGGCCGGGCGCCGGAGTTGATCCTGGCGGACTTTCACCTGGATCACGGGGTCACCGGCTGCCAGGTGGTCAGGCGCTTGCGCGAGCATTTCCAACAACCGCTGCCGGCGGTGATCATCACCGCCGACCGCAGCGACCAGTGTCGCCGCGCCTTGCAGCAACTGGGCGCGCCGCTGCTCAACAAACCGGTGAAGCCGGGCAAATTGCGGGCCGTGCTCAGCCAGTTGCTGGGCTAGTGGTGGCAAGGGGGTGCGGCCAAATCGATGCGCCGGCGCGGGGCTCAGATGATGCCCAGCATCCACAGTAGGCCCAGGTAGACCGCTGCACCGCCCAGGGGCCAGACCACCAGCAGGCGGGTCTGGCTGAAGAACGACGGCGCTTTGCCCACCAGGGTCGAGTCCTCCAGCTGTTGCAGGGTCTTGGCGGGGACGCCTTCCTCCACCGGGGCCTGGAGCTGGGCCTCGATCAGCGGCTCGACTTCTTCGACCTTGCGTATCATCCCCCGGCCCGTGGCGAACAGCGCCGCGCCGACGAAGATCAGCAGGTAGATCACCAGGAATTTCCAGTGGGAGGAGTAACTCAGGTCGAGGAAGCTGGGCGTCGGGCTGTTGTCCCAGAACCAGTTCAAAGGCTGGGTGTTGGCATTGACCTGGTACACGAAGTACTTGATCGGGCGATTGATGGTCGAGGCCATGGTGGTGTAGCTGTCCAGGCGCCAGTAGAGCATTTTCAGGGTCGAGAAAAAGGTCGAGATCAAGGCACCGGTAAACAACAGTGCGCCTGCGGCGATGTACAGCCGGTACTGCAATTGGGCCCTGGTGTAGGTCATGGGTGCTTCCTGCAATGAACAAAAGGGCCGCAATACTATATTCCGTGGCCGCTGGGCGATAGGGGCGCGCCCTGGCTCATCGGTTGCCGCGTTGCAGGTTTGCGCTGGTGCCATGGGCGACACGGGTTATCCTTGAGCCCCCTTCAGGTCGGACGAGTCAGCCCATGCTGGAAGTACAAGGAGTGTTCAAGAGCTATGCCACCCCCCAGGGGCCGCTGGCGGTGCTGCAGGGTGTCGATTTGCACCTGGGGCAGGGCAGCAGCCTGGCGCTGATGGGCGAATCCGGCAGCGGCAAGAGCACCTTGCTGCATCTGGTGGCCGGGCTGGACCAGGTGGATGGCGGCAGCATTCGCATCGGCGCCCAGCGCCTGGAGCGCATGAGCGAAAGCCAGTTGGCCAACTGGCGCCGCACCGAAGTCGGCCTGGTGTTCCAGCAGTTCAACCTGATCGGCAGCTTGCGGGTCGAGGACAACCTGGGCTTCCAGGCGCGCCTGGCCGGGCGCTTCGATCCGCGCTGGCAGGCGCAGTTGGTGGAGCGCCTGGGCCTGGGGGACTTGCTGCGCCGCTACCCCGAACAGTTGTCCGGCGGCCAGCAGCAGCGGGTCGCTTTGGGCCGGGCCCTGGCGTCGAGGCCCGGGCTGTTGCTGGCCGATGAGCCCACCGGCAGCCTCGATGAAACCACCAGTGACCAGGTGCTGGATTTGCTGCTGGAATTGCTGGCCGACAGCCCCACCAGTTTGCTGATGGTGACCCACAGCCAGCGCGTGGCCAGCCGTTTGCAACACACCGTGGTCCTGCAGCGTGGCCGCCTGGCCGCAGCGGGCGGGGCCTGAGATGCGGGTGCTGCGTGGCACCTTGCAGGCGCTGTTGAGCCACTGGCGCCAGCACCCGGTGCAGTTCTTCAGTGTGCTCACCGGTTTGTGGCTGGCCACCAGCCTGCTGACCGGGGTCCTGGCCCTCAACAGCCAGGCCCGGGACAGCTATGCCCGGGCCAGCCAGTTGATTGGCGGTGAACCCCAGGCCAGCCTGGGCACGGCCACTGGCGCAAGCTTTGCCCAGCAATGGTTCGTCGACCTGCGCCGGGCCGGCTGGCCGGTGTCGCCGGTGCTGCAAGGGCGGGTGCAGTTGCAGGGCTTCGAGGCGCTGCGCCTGCAATTGATGGGCATCGAGCCTTTGTCCTTGCCCGCCGGTTCCGCAGTGGCCGGCAAGCCACTGGCGATGCAGCAGGTGGTGGAATTCTTCAGCCCGCCGGGGCGTACCTGGGTTGCCCCAGAGACCCTGGCCAGCCTCGGCTACCGCGAGGGCCAGCAGCCCCGTGCCAGCAATGGCCGGCTGCTGCCGCCGTTGCAGGTGCAGGCGGACATGGCCCCGGGGCTGCTGCTGATGGACATCGGCTTTGCCCAGCAGGTACTCGACCAGCCGGGGCAACTGAGCCGCCTGCTGCTGCCCCGGGACTTTGCCGCCCGCGCGCCGCCCTTGCCGGCCGAGCTGGCGGGGCAACTGGTGCTGCATTCGGGCGAATCGGAAAACACCCTGGCGCGCCTGACCGAGAGCTTTCACCTGAACCTGGATGCCTTGGGTTTCCTGTCCTTCGTGGTCGGGCTGTTCATCGTGCATGCCGCCATCGGCCTGGCCCTGGAGCAGCGTCGTGGCCTGCTGCGGACCTTGCGCGCCTGCGGGGTCAGTGCGCGGCTGCTGATCTTCAGCCTGATTCTGGAACTGGGGGCCCTGGCGCTGCTGGGTGGAGTGGCGGGGGTCATCAGCGGCTACCTGCTGGCCGGGCTGCTGCTGCCGGACGTGGCCGCCAGCCTGCGCGGCTTGTACGGCGCCGAGGTGGCGGGGCAGTTGAACCTCAGCCCCGGGTGGTGGTTCAGCGGTATCGGCCTGAGCCTGTTGGGGGCCTTGCTGGCCGGCGCCGCCAGCCTGCTGCGGGCGGCGCGCCTGCCGCTGCTGGCCCTGGCCAACCCCCAGGCCTGGCATCAGGCCCATGCCCGCTGGCTGCGCCGCCAGGGTGCGGTGGCCGTAGTGGCGCTGCTGCTGGCCCTGGCGGCGTGGCAGTGGGGCGACAGCCTGGCCAGCGGCTTTGTGCTGATGGCGGCCTTGCTGCTGGCGGCGGCCCTGGGCCTGCCGGTGCTGCTCGATGCGGTGCTCGGGGCCTTGCTGGGGCACCGGCGTGGGGTGCTGGGGCAGTGGTTTCTTGCCGATTGCCGCCAGCAACTGCCGGCCCTGAGCCTGGCCCTGATGGCGCTGCTGCTGGCGCTGGCGGCGAATATCGGCGCCGGCAGCATGACGGCAGGGTTTCGCGAAACCTTCAACGACTGGCTGGAGCAACGCCTGAGCGCCGAGTTGTATGTCAATCCGCAGAGCCCGGAGCAGGCCCGGCAGTTGCTGGACTGGTTGCCGCAACAGGCCCAGGTTGCCGCGGTGCTGCCCAGCTGGCAGGTGGCGTTGCAGGTGCAGGGTTGGCCGGCGGACCTGTATGGGGTGATCGACCATTCCAGCTACCGCCAGCACTGGCCGCTCCTGGAAAGCGACGGCGCCGAGCCCTGGGCACAACTGGCGAGCCAGGACACCCTGATGCTCAGTGAACAGCTGGCCCGACGCCTGAAGGTGCGCCCCGGCGACCGCCTGAGCCTGCCGGTGCCCGCCGGGCAGTGGGCGCCCCGGGTGGTGGGGATCTACGCCGACTATGGCAACCCCAAGGGCCACCTGCTGGTGAATGCCGGGCACTTGCTGGCGCATTGGCCAGCGCTGACGCCGAGCCGTTTCAACCTGCGCCTGGCGCCGGGAGCGATGCCCGGGCTGGTCGGCGCCTTGCAACAGCAGTTCGCCCTGGACGACAGCCGGATCATCGATCAGGCCCGGCTCAAGGGCTGGTCGCAGCAGGTCTTCGAACGCACCTTCGCCGCCACCGCCGCCCTCAACAGCCTGACCCTGGGGGTGTCCGGGGTGGCGCTGTTCATCAGCCTGCTGACCCAGAGCCAGAGCCGGCTGGGCCAGCTGGCGCCGCTCTGGGCCCTGGGGGTGGGGCGGCGTCAACTGATGCTGCTGAACCTCGGGCAGACCTGGCTGCTGGCCTTGCTCACCCTGGTCCTGGCGCTGCCGCTGGGCATCCTCCTGGCCTGGTGCCTGGACAGCGTGATCAATGTCCAGGCCTTTGGTTGGCGCCTGCCGTTGCGGGTGTTCCCCGGGCAGCTTCTGCAACTTTTGGGCCTGGCCATGCTGGCGACTCTGTTGGCATCGGCCTGGCCGCTGCTGCGTTTGTACCGCGCGCAACCGGCGGACCTGCTGAGGACTTTTGCCCATGAAGACTGATGTGTTGGGCCGGGCCCTGGCGGGGTTGCTGCTGGCGCTGCTGGCCGGTTGTGAACAGCCCGCCGAGCCGCCCCAGGGTTTTGCCGGCCTGGGCAGCGAGGCCGCGGCCTTCACCCCGGTGTTGCCGGGGCGCAGTTTCAGCTTTCCTGCCGACCACGGTGCCCATGACGGGTTTCGCATCGAGTGGTGGTACCTCACGGCAGACCTGAGCGACGCCCAGGGCCGCCACTTCGGCGTGCAGTGGACGCTGTTTCGCAGTGCCCTGCGGGCCGCTCCCGAACAACTGGGCTGGGGCGCGCCGCTGGTGTGGCTGGGCCATGCAGCGGCCACGTCGGCCCAGAGCCACCACGCCACCGAGCGCTATGCCCGGGGTGGCGTCGGCCAGGCCGGGGTGATCGCGCAGCCGTTCCAGGCCTGGATCGACGACTGGCAGTTGAGCACCCTGAACAGCGCCGGCGACCCCCTGGCGCGGATGCAGGTGCAGGCCGCGGGGCCGGGGTTCGCCTATCGCCTGCAACTTTCCAGCAGCCGGCCGCTGGTGCTGCAGGGCGAGGGCGGCTACAGCCGCAAGTCCGACCAGGGGCAGGCTTCCTACTACTACAGCCAGCCGTTCTTCCAGGCCGCGGGGGAGTTGCAGATCGATGGCCAGCGCTATCAGGTCAGCGGCCCGGCCTGGCTCGACCGGGAATGGAGCAGCCAGCCCCTGGGCGCGGACCAGAGCGGCTGGGACTGGTTCTCTCTGCACCTGGACAGCGGCGAGCGGCTGATGCTGTTCCGGGTTCGCGAGCGGGACAAGGCGCCCTATATCACCGGCACGTGGATCAGCACCGATGGCCACACCCAGAGCCTGGGCAAGGAGCAGATCCAGTTGCTGCCGCTGGCCCAGTCCAGGGTCCAGGGCCGCAGCCTGCCCACCACCTGGCAACTGAGGATCCCCGCCAAGGGCCTGGATATCACCACCCGGGCCCTGAACCCCCAGGCCTGGATGAACCTGAGCATTCCCTACTGGGAAGGGCCGCTGCAATTCGCTGGCAGCCACAGTGGCAGCGGCTACCTGGAGATGACCGGTTATTGAGGGCGCCGCGACGCTTGCACCCATCCCCCCGGTGAAAGCTGGCAGGGCGTCTATGCTCAAGGGCCTGACTGAAAGTCAGTGTGTTTCTCAACCACAAGGAATGTTCATGATGAAAACCCTCAATACCCTGGCCCGCGCCATCGCCCTGGCCACTGTGCTGGGCACCGCCAGCCTTGCCGCACACGCCGCCGATATCCCGCTGTCCGGGGCCATCGAGGCCGATCAGGTGGTGACCAAGGTCCTGTCGGTGGACGCCGCCAAGCACCAGGTGGTGCTCGAAGGCGCCGGGGGCAAGCCGGTGCATGTGCAATTGAGCGATCAGGCCAAGGACCTGGGCCACCTCAAGGTCGGCGATCAGGTCAAGGTCACGGTCACCCACTCGGTGGTGGCGGTGCTCGACACCGACGTTGAAAAGGGCAAGCCCGATTCCAGCGAAGCCAGCGGCGTGGTCCGCGCTACCGCAGACAACCCCAACCCCGGCGGCGCGGCCTATCGCCAGGTGCAGGTGCAGTTGAAGATCACCGCCATCGACTTGAAGAAAAACCAGCTGACCTTCGAAGGCCCGGCGGGCAACAAGAAAGTGGTGAGCGTGGAGAAACCCGAAGTCCAGCAGCGCCTCAAGGACCTCAAGGTGGGCCAGAGCGTGCTGGTGACCTACACCGACATCCTGCAGGTCAGCACTGCCCACGAAGGCTGAGGGGGCAGGACTGAGCGGGGGAGGCAATGGGCAATCGGGTTAACTGCACTGTGCAGTTTTATTCAGAATCTGCCCACGGACTTTCCCCGCCAGTTGCACTAGAATGCCAACCGTTCGCCCGGTGCAAGGGCTCTTTACCGGTGCAAGGATTGCCAAGGCCAGAGCACTGGGCGAACACCTTTCCCTGTCGCGTCCTGCGACTTTCCCGCTTTACATCACCCTGAATCGACCCTGGCTGGATGCTCCGGCGCGAGCCTGCCGTGCTCCCTCTACAGTGCCACCGGACTCAAGCTGACCTGGCGTGCAAGCAGGCTGACGAAGCCGCCTGGCTGCGCGTGGCCACCCTGCAGCGACAGCAGGACGATGTTCGGACCTATGGCCAGCGCCGCGACAGCCTCGTCTTCCCGGGGCAGCAACTGCCCGGTGACCCGCAGCCCCGCCTGTTCCCGGCTGATGCGTGGCCTGTCCTGGGTCGCGGCCCACAGGTTGTGATCCCAGACAAAATCGTCCTCCAGGCTCAACTCCACCTCATGCACCTGGCCCGTCTGTGGCAGCGTGCCCAGCCATTGGCCCCGGCCTTCGCCGAACGCACTGCTGAAATTGACCCACAGGCTATGGTCGGCTTCTACATGGAGGGTGTTGAGGGTGATACGCATGGCCAATCCTTTCCTTGGTACTGCGGATTCAAGAGGCGTTCAGCCGGCTTTCCGGGGGGGCGGCCGGGCTGGATGGCAAGCGGCCACTGCGCTTGTTATTGCACACTGCGCGGGCCTTCAACAGAATGCGCGATTGCCCGACCGGGACAGGTCGAGGGCGGTGAATGATAGCGGAGATCCTGGATTGATCTGGTTAAAACGTTTGCTCATGTCGGTGGGCGTACTGGCGCTGGTATTGCTGGCGGTGGTCGTGTTCAAGAACGGCTTCTCCACGACGCCGGCCCATGTATTGGCCGAGCACCCTGATGCGCGGTGGCAGGGGGGGGCCGATGGTGGGCATTACATTGAGATCACCCGCTCCGAGCCGCCTTATTTCTTTGTGCAGGTGCGTCATGAAAGTGGCGACTTGTGGGATGAGGGCTGGCTCAAGTACGAGGACGGCGACGCCAGCGCCCTGACCACCGACAAGGTGCTGGCCTTCGACGGTGACGGAGTGATTTACCTGCAGCAACGCAAGGTATTGGCGCCACTGCGCTCCGCGGCCCATTGATGGCACCCAGCCTTAAGGTTGGGCAGCCCCATCCCCTGTGGCCCCCAGCCCATAGGCATCCCACAACTTGTTGCGGAACTTGTTCTGCGGATCGACCCGGGCCTTCAGCGCCAGGAACTCCCCGGCCCGTGGATAGGCCGCGCGAAACTGCTGGGCCGTGGCGTGGATCTGGTACGGCAGGTAGTAGCTGCCGCCGCGCTCGATGGCGCTGTCCACCAGGGCGCGGGTCCATACGCCGACTTTTTCCCGTTCCTCTGGCGCGGTGCTCTGCTGGTAGTACAGCACCAGGGCGAAGACCTCGGTCTTGGCCCAGGCCAGCAGGGTGCCGGGGTCGGCCTTGGCGTGGCGGATCGACAGGTTGATCACGTTGACCTTGTGCGCCCGCAGGGTCGCGCCCATCTCCTGGACGAAGCTTTCCAGCTGGTCGGGGGGCACGAAGTATTCCTGCAGCACGTAGGTGCGCTTGGCCCGGGAGTCGGGTTCCAGTTCACGCACATCGAGGCTGGCTTCGTGGTTGCGCCAGGACACTTGCGGTTTTTTCAGCACCAGGGGGTCGATCACTTCCTGGCGCAGGGTCTTGCCGCCGGGCCACTGGCTCACCACTTTCAGGGCCTTCTGTTCTTTCCAGTAGTTCTGGTCCAGGGGCGTGAGGCGTTCCTTGACCGTGACCGGCAGGTCGGTCTGGCTGTAGGACACCGCGCGCAGGGTCTGGTACCGGTCGGGGTAGAGCACGGCGTTGTGCAGGATGACCTTGGGGTTGTTCTGGATCCGGGCCTGGAAGTAGGGGCGGTAGTCCCCCAGGGGCATTTCTTCGACGCTGCGCAGCAGGCGCACGTTGTCGCTCAGTTGCAGGGTGGCTTGGACGATCACCCCCAGGCCGCCGTAGCCGCCGATGGCGCCGTAGAACAGGTCGCTGTTGTGCCGCGGGCTGGCGTCCACCACTTGGCCGTCGGCCAGCACCAGCTTGATGGATTTCACCGAGCTCACCAGCGGGCCGTAGCCGATGTAGCGGCCATGGGCGTTGACGCTCAGGGCGCCGCCGACGGTGAAGTTGGCGTAGCTCTGCATGATGCTCACGGACAGATCGTGGGGGTCGATGTAGTCCTGCACGGCGCGCCAGGTGATGCCCGGCTGCACGGTGATTTCCTTGCGTTCCTTGGAGAAGTCGAGCACCCGGTTGAAGCCGCGCATGTCGATCTGCAAGGCCTGTTCGGTGGCGGTCTGGCCGCCCATGCTGTAGCGCCCGCCGCCAATGGCGATGGGGCCGGGGTGCCCGGCCACCAGCTGGACGATCTGCTCCAGGCGGGTGGGGCGCACCACCTGGTCTACCACTATGGGGTTGAGCTGGGTGATGTCGTTGACGGTTTCTGCGGCGTGGGTGGTGAGTGCGCCGCCGAGTGCCGCGCATAAAAACAGGCCGATCGCGAATCTCATTCGCCGTGTCCATCCCTGGTGGTGGCGCGCCGCTGATGGGGGCGCAAGTGGCGGCAGAATAACGCCGCGACGGGTCCATGACCATGGGGGCAGCGCACCGGCTGCAAGGCCGGCATCGACCCGCGGGCCTGCCTTGCGCCTTAGAGCGCCGGCAGGCCCAGGGTGGCGGCGCAGTGCTCCAGGGAGCGCTGCTGGGTCTGGGCGTAGAGCTGCAGTTCGTCGAGGGTGGGGCGGCCCAGGGCGGCTTCGAACGCCTGGCGGTTGGATTGCCCGGCGTAGTGGCTCTGGCTGTCGTCCCCCAGGTTGGACTGGAAGATCCCGGCGGCGCTGACCGGCAGGAAATCTTCATACACCAGGGGTTCGGCGCTCAGGTGCCCGGCCGCCAGCAGCGCTGCCAGGGTGGTGGGCCGCTGGGGCTGGTTGCGCGCGGCCAGCCCGGTTTCGCTGACGAAGTAGCGAAAGTAGGCCAGGCCCTGTTCGCGCATGGCTGGGTGGCTGTCGGGAAATTCCCTGAAGTGCTCTTGCATCAGTTGGTTGTAGCGTTGGGCATTGGCTTCGTTGGGGAAGTCGCCCAGGGCGTCGCGGGCGGCGTTCAGCAGGCGGTCGTAGAGCTCGCGGCCCTTGGGGGTCAGGGCCGCGCCGCGCTGTTCGATCTCGCCGAAACGCGCGCTGTGGCTGCCCTGGCTCTGGGCCTGGTCGGTGAAGGCCACGGACTCCTCCAGGGCCTTGAAGCTGGTCTGGCGCAGCAGGATCGGGCATTCCCGGCGCGGCGGGCCTTCGATCACCGCCTTGGGGGTGATGCCGCGGGCAGGCATCAGCCGTTGCACTTCATCGATGTCCAGGGTGCGCGGGGTCAGGTGGTTGATGTGCGGGCCCTTGAAGGCCACCACGTCGGCGATCAGCCGGTGCTGGGCGCTGAGGCTGGCGTACTGGGCGGCGGTCACCGTGGCGTGGTGGTGCCAGCGGAAGGTTTCCAGGGCCTGGCGGATAAAGTGCTCGGCGTCTTCGGCGTCCAGGCCTCCGGCAGCCTCGGCCTGCTGGATCAGTTCCAGCACCTGGGGGGTGAAGATCTGGCGCCGAGCCAGGACCTGTTCGGCAAAGCTGCGCAGCTCCGGGTTGTCGATCAGCTCCAGGCGCAGCAGCGAGGTGAAGACCCGGAACGGGCTGACTTGCAGGGCCGCTTCGTGCACCGCGCGAAAGGCCGTGGAATGCACCGGCACCCCGGCGGGGGTCAGGTCGTAGTAGCCCACCGGCTGCATGCCCATCACCGCGAATAGCCGGGCCAGGGTCGCCAGCTCGGCGGCGCTGCCGACGCGGATCGCGCCGTGGCGCTCCAGGTTCAGGCGCTGCAACTCGCCGCTGCTCTGTAGGTGCCGGGCAAGCGCCGGCTGCCGCTCCAGGACCTGGGCGTTGACTTCGGCCACCAGCTCCATCAGGGCGCCGTAGAGCGGCACCTCCTCGCGGTACATGTCCGACATCGCCCGGGAAAATCCCTGGCGGATCAGGTCCGGGCTGACGAAGTGCTGGTTGCTCATGAACAGGCTTCCCGTGGCAGAGGGGCGAGGCGTGAAAGGGCGGGTCGGCCTCGATTCTGCTGGGCCTGCCCGAGGCTGACAAACGAAGTTTCCTCTGAACTTCATTCTGCAAATGAATGCATGAGCGGGCCGCTGTCAGTGCCGCTGGCGTTCCAGGAACTGCTGGTACAGCCGGGCACTGCGCACCGGGCGTTCGACCATGGGCATATGCCCGATGCCCTCCCAGAGTTGCACCTGGGCCTGGGGCAGGCCCTTGGCCCAGACCTGGGCGCTGCTGGGGTGCAGCAGGCGGTCCTCGCGGCCCCAGAGCAGCAGGGTCGGGGCCTGGATCTTCGCCAGCTCGGGCTCCATGGGCGGGCTGGCCTGGAGCTCGGCGAAGATCCGCGCCAGTGGCCCGCGGCGCGCCTGATAGCGTTCGGCGATGGCCGCCAGCACTGCTTCGGGCACCCAGGGCGGGGCGGCCATGGTCAGGCTGTAGAAGTGCTGGAAGTCGGCGCGGGAGCGGACCAGGAAGGGGTTCTTGCCCTGTTCCAGCAGGTGCTGCAGGTCGCTGGTCTCGGGGGCTTCGACGCCGGCCGGGTCGAACAGCGCCAGGCCGCTGATCCGTTGCGGGGCATGGGCGGCCAGCCAGGCGGCGATATAGCCGCCCATGGAGTTGCCGATCACCTGCACCCGCTGGATGCCGCAGGCGTCGAGCAAGCGCAAAAGGCGCTGGGCCTGGGCCGGAACGCGGTAGTCCTGGTGGGCGGCATAGGCGGTTTCGCCATGGCCGCCCAGGTCCGGGATCAGCAACCGGTAGTCGCGGTTGAAGTGCCGGGCAAAACGCAGCCAGATGCTCTTGTCCGCGCTCAGGCCGTGCAGCAGCAGGATCACCGGCGCCTGGGCCGGGCCGCCCTGGTAGGTCATCAGGGTCTCTTCGCCGATCTGCACCGGGACTTTCTGCAGCCGGTACAGGCGTGCTTCCAGGGCCACGCTGGCGTCGTACAGCAGGTGGCCGATGCGCGGGTAGGTGCGGTAGCACCAGAGTGCGGCAAGGAGCAGCAGGACCAGGGTCACCAGCATCGGCGGCCTCCAGGGGCAGGGTGGATCGGCTCAGGGGCGGCGCGCGTCGTGCTCGCCACTGCGAAGTCGGTTATCGGCCGCCCCTCAGTTATAGCCAAATATTCCCCACCTGCTGGCGCTGGCAGGCCGAAACTGGGCGTTGGCAGTGATGGCGCTTTGAAACGCGACTGATAGACTTTCACCGGTTGCTTGCCACCCGCTCGTTCCACCTTTACCCATTGCTGATCGGAGGCGACTTGCTCCCTGCGCAGGACACCAGAGGGAAGGGACTGTCATTGGCCAGGAGGCTTTATCGGTCACGGACCCTGGGCCTGGCCCTGGGGTTTTTCTGCGTGGCCGCGGGGATGGCGCCCCTGCAACCGGCGCCCTGGGTCTGGGGCTTCATGCTGTTCAATGCATTTGCCTGGCCGCACCTGGCCTACCAATGGGCGCGGCTGGCCCGGGTGCCGTTTCGTGCCGAGTACCGCAACCTGCTGGTGGATTCGCTGCTGGGGGGCTTCTGGGTCGGCGCCATGCACTTCAATCCGCTGCCGCTGGCCACCACCCTGGGGATGATGGCCATGAACAACATGGCCCTGGGCGGGTTACGTTTCTTCCTCGCCGGCAGTGCGGCCCAAGTGCTGGGCATGGGCGTTGCCCTGTGGCTGTTCGGGCCGGCGTTTGTCGCCCAGACCACCCCCGAGCAGGTGTATGCCTGCCTGCCGATGCTGACCCTGTACCCGCTGGCCCTGGGCTACATCGGCTATCAGCAGGCGGTGACCCTGGGCCGGCATAAGCGCGAGCTGCTGGCCCTGAGCCGCACCGACAGCCTGACCGGGCTGCTCAACCATGGCGCCTGGAAGGACCAGTTGGAGATCGAGTTCCAGCGCTGCAAGCGCCAGGCCCATGGTGGTGCCATCGCCCTGATCGACATCGACCACTTCAAGGCCATCAATGACACCTACGGCCATGTGGCCGGGGATGTGGTGCTGCGCCAGTTGAGCAAGCTGCTGCGGCAGAACCTGCGGGTCAGCGACCAGGCCGGGCGTTATGGCGGCGACGAGTTCTGCGTGATCCTGCCGGACGTGCCCCTGGCTCATGCCGCCGAACTGATGGAGGCCCTGCGCGGTCGTTTTGGGGCCCTGGGCTATGAACAGAGCCCGGCGCTGCAGGTCAGCCTGAGCATCGGCCTGGCGGCCTTCAACCCCCTGCACGACGACGCCATGGGCTGGCTCAACGATGCCGACCAGGCCCTGTATGCGGCCAAGACCTGCGGCCGCAACAACGTCACCTGCCACCCGCCGGAGCAGCCGTCCAGGCGTTTGCTCAACTCCCTGTAGCCGCTGTTCCTTGTGTCCCGCGAAGGCGTCTGTGGGTACGCCTCGGGGTCGGAGGTGTTCCCTTCGCCGGCAAGCCGGCTCCTACGGGGGGGCTCGCTGGTGGTTGTAGGAGCGGGCTTGCCCGCGAAGGCGTCTGTGGGTACGCCGCGGGGTTGGGGGTGTTCCCTTCGCCGGCAAGCCGGCTCCTACGGGGGGGCTCGCTGGTGGTTGTAGGAGCGGGCTTGCCCGCGAAGGCGTCTGTGGGTACGCCGCGAGGTCGGGGGTGTTCCCTTCGCCGGCAAGCCGGCTCCTATGGGGGGCTCGCTGGTGGTTGTAGGAGCGGGCTTGCCCGCGAAGGCGTCTGTGGGTACGCCGCGAGGTCGGGGTTGCTCCCTTCGCCGGCAAGCCGGCTCCTACAGGGGTGGGGGTCAGTCGTGGGTGGGGTGCAGGCGCCGGGCCAGTTCCAGGGCGGTGCGGCCGCTGGCGATGCCCGGCACCAGTCGGGCGAAGGGGATATCGATCAGTCGGTCTTCGCGCACCGCGCGCAATCGCGACAGCACAGGGTCGCTGTGCAGCAGCTGGCGTTTGCGCCGGGCCGGGGACCACAGGGCGTCGGCCAGGAGCATGGCGTCGGGGTCGTTGGCCAGCAGGGTCTCGCTGTCCACGGTCAGGCGCGGGCGGTCGATGGCGGCAAAGCTGTTGCGTGCACCGGCCGCTTGCAGCAGCACGCCGACAAACCCGCGCTGACCCTGGCTGGCCAGGCCGTTGACTTCGCTGTCCAGGTAGAACACCGAAGGCGTCGGGCGCCCGCGGTACAGGGCCGCGGCGGCCTCCAGGTCGGCATCCATCTGGCCCACCAGTTGCTGCGCGCGGGCCTCCTGGCGCAGCAGCCGGCCCAGGGTCAGCAGGTCGCGGCGGATATGCCCGAAGTAGTCCTGGTCATGCCCGGCGCAGGCCGATTCCAGCAGGTAGCTGCCCACGCCTATGGCCCCCAGGCGTTGCCGGGAGCTGAAGTTTTCCGGGAAGGCCGAGGCGAAGCCGCCCACCACCAGGTCGGGTTTCAGGCTATAGAGCACTTCTGCCGACGGGTACTGGCGAGCGATGACCGGCACGCCGTGGTAAAGCCCTTCGGCCTGGGCCTGGCCATCGTCGTCCAGATAGGCGACGCCGATCATCGACGGCCCGGCACCCAGGGCCAGCAGCAGGTCGGCGCTGTGCTGGTTGAGGGCGACGATGCGCTGGGGCGGGCCGTCCACCGTCCAGGTCCGGCCACAGTTCTGGTAGCTGTGTGCCAGGGCTGGCAGGGCCGCCAGCCACAGCAGCAGGCCGAGCAGTCTGCTAGGCATCCGCGGTTCCTCCGTAGGGCGCGGGAATCCGTAGGTCCGCCACCGGTTCGCCCTGGACCAGGTGCTGCTGCACCAGGCGCAGCACCTCGCCGTCATCGCGCACCCGGTACCAGCAGCCGTCCGGGTGCACGGTGAGTACCGGCCCCAGGTTGCACGGGAACTGGCAGGCGGTGCGGGTCAGCAGCACGCCACCGGGCGTCTCCATGTGCTCCAGGCGCAGCAGTTCGCGGCGCAGGGTCTTCCACAGCGCCAGGGCGCCGCGCCGCACGCAGCGCGGGCCGGTGCACAGGAACACCTGGCGGGCATGGGGCGGCACCCGCGACCAGTCCGGGTCGCTCTGCACCGCGTTGACGTTGTCGCAGGCCAGGTGGCGCTCGCGCTGGCCGATGCTGGCGCAGGCCAGGGCCGCGTCCAGCCCGCGCCGGCCCAGGGCCTGGGCGGTGATCCACAGCCGCGGTGCCTGGGGGTGGGCCTGGGCCAGGCGCCCCAGCTCATCGCGCAGCCAGTCCAGGTAGGCACTGTCGGAGCTGGGTTCCAGGTCCACCACCAGCAGCTTCGCGCCGTCCTCGGGCAGGGCTTCGCCCAGCGCCGCCCAGAGGCTGTCGAAGCCGTCCAGGGTGTCGATCACCCGGGTGTCGGCGCCGTCGCCGCGCAGGGCCTGGAGCTCCTTGCGAAAGGCTTCGCCGAGGGCGCCGCCGTGCAGGCCGGGGCCGACGAACAGCACCCGTTGATAGTTCTCATGCATGTCGGTCGGCCTCAGAAGCGGTAGGTGTAGCGCACTTCGGTGGTGAAGGGGCGCCCCAGGTTGTCCACCGAGGGCGAGGTGCTGGTCATGCTGGTGCTGTAGTCGCGGTCGAACAGGTTCTCCACCAGCAGGCTCAGGCGGTGCTGCTGGGCCGTATCCAGGTAGCGATAGGCATCGGCGTCGACCACCGAATAGTGGCCGTAGTCGACGTTCTTCGGGCTGTCGATCTGGCCGATGTAGCGGACCGTACCACCCACGCCCCACATCCGGTCCGGGGCTTCGAAGCCCAGCCGCGAACGGGCGAAGAAACCGGGGATGTTGCTCAGGGTCATGCCGTTGCGCGACTCCAACAGGTTGCGGGTCATGTCCGCCTGCAGGGTCCATTGCGGGCTGAACTGCCAGCGCCCGTCGAGTTCGATGCCGCGCACCTTGATCCGGCCCTGGCCGTTGCTCCAGACATCGTTGGCGTCGAGGGTGATCAGGTCGTCGATCTTGCGGTGGAAGGCGCTGACGCTGGCGTTGAATTCGCCGGCCAGCAGGCTGCCCTTGTAGTCCAGGCCGAGCTCGGCATTGAGGCTCTTTTCCGGCTTGAGGTCGGGGTTGCCTTTTTCGTAGTCCTCGTTGGCGTACAGCTGCTCGGCGTTGGGCAGCTTGAAGGCGCTGCCGTACTGGCCGCGCAGTTGCCAGTGGGGCGTCAGGTCGTAGAGCGAGGTGAGCATGCCCACGGTGGCGCTCTCGCCGCCGCTGATTTTCTCGTGGCGCACGCCCAGGCTCGGGTGCCAGTCGGGCAGGGCGTCGAACACCGGGCGCATTTGGGTGTACAGGGCATTGGCCTGGGCCTGCTTGTTATCGATCTTCAGCACGTCGTCCTGGCCCTTGAACCACTGGTTGTCGGTGCCCAATACCAGCACGTGGCCGCCGTCCAGCTCGGCCTTGCCCTCGGCCTGCAGGCCCCAGTCGGTGAAGCCCCAGTAGTCGTTGTGGTTGCGCACCTTGAGGCTGGCGTCGTCGAGGCTGTCGATCCTGGTGTAGCGGGTGTCCCAGTCGTTGACATGGCCCTTGACGAAGTAGCTGAAGCCTTCGTCCAGGCGCTGCTCGAAGGTCGCGGTGGCGATCTGCTGGATGCGGTCGTTGGTGGTTTTCCGGTTGTTCACCGGGCGGGCGAAATCCAGGTTGGCGTCGCTGTACTGGTAGAACAGTTCCAGCCGCGAAGCGTCGCCAAGGCCCTGGATCGCCTTGGCGCCGAAGGTGGTCACTTCATAGCTGCGTTTCTTGTCCCGGGTGTTGGCGTTGTAGGCGCTGTTGCGAAATGGCTGGTAGCCATCGGAGACGTTGTGGCTGACATAGGCCAACAGCCCGAGCTCGCCCAGGCCGTTGCTGAGGATCTGCTCGGTGCGGGCGTCGCCGCTCCTGCCCATGAAACTGTCCAGGCCCAGGTTGACCTCGCCGGAGACGTCGCGGGTCTGCGGGCTGCGGGTGATGATGTTGATCACCCCGGACACCGCCTGTGTACCGAACAGCAGGCTCTGGCCACCCTTGAGCACCTCGATGCGCTCGATGGCGTTGGCCGGCAGGGTATCCAGGTACAGGCCGCCGTACAGGCGGTTGTTCAGGCGCACGCCGTCCAGCAGGATCAGGGTGTCGTCGTTGCGCCCGCCCAGCAGGGAGTAGGTGCCGTAGTCGAAGGGGCCATTCTTGGGCGCCACATACAGCCCCGGCACGTACATCTGCAGGACCCGGGTGATGTCGCTGCTGGGGCCGGCGCGTTCGATCTGCTGGCGGTCGATGATCTCCACCTTGCTGCCGTACCGGGCCATTTCGGCCACCGTGGTGGACTCCACCGAGGGGGCGGAAACAAATTGTCGGTCCAGCGTCAGGGGGCTGTCGTCCGCCAGCAGCAGGGGGCTGAACAGGCAGCCGAGCAGGGCGCCGCTCATGGTGCGGCGAGGTGCACGCCAGTCGCGTGCAGGCAAAGTGTCAGGTGTTGTCATTGTTGGTCTTCTCGAAAGTGTCTTCGGGAAGCACGCAGGAGAGGGTATCGGCCACGGGCACGCGACCATACCGGCCCATGCCCGCCCACCGCAGGATTGCCAAACAGACGTCACAGGCCGGTCTCCGGGCTTGCGAGTCTGGCGGCATTCGCCTTCCCATACCTTGGGTACAGTGGCCTGTTGAATGCAGCACTCGCTTACCGTTGCGGGGGCAGCACCGGACTTGCCCCAAAAAGGGGCGCACCGGTTTCCCGTTTCACCTCCTGCACGGCGGCAGGAGGCACCTGAAACTGGGCGGCATATGAACATCCGCCCCGGCGTTCGTCAACGTTGCGCCTGCCGCCAGGTGTTACCGGATTCATCGCCCTGACGCCTCTGTAGCCGCTGCCGAGCCCGCGAGGCTGCGCAAAGGCCTGCAGGGCCTTGCTTGGCAGTCTCATGTCGAGCGCCTCAGCGGTCTTGAGATTTCGCGCCCCTGCGGGCCGTGCTTCCGAACGCGGCCCGAGCCTGCGGCTGCGGCTACAGGAGCAGGGCGCTTTGCGGGGCCAGGTGCCGCTGTGCGTGCAGGGCCGTGCGTGACTCGCAGGCCAGCAGCGGCACCGCCCGTACCGAGTCGCCCGGCTGCAGTTGCAGGCGCTTGGCGGTCAGCCGGTCCACCAGCAGGCAACCCGAAACCAGGCGCCCGGGGGCGGCGGTGATGCGGCAGCTTTCCAGGCGCCGGTTGTGGATCAGCCACACCGGCGCCTGTGCGTCCGGAGTGCCCACCAGCAGGGGTAGGGTCTGGCTTTCGCGCACGCTGCGGATCTTCGCCACCTCGGCCTCGATCAGCGGCCCGCCATCGAAGATGTCGATGCAGCCCTGATGGCTGAAGCCTTCGTCGCGCAGGATGCTCACCGCCTGTTCGGTGCTGGCGTGGGCCTGGCCGATGGCGGCCTGCGCCTGGGGGCTGAGCAGGCAGGTGTACAGCGGCTGGCGCGGCATCAGTTCGGCGATGAAGGATTTGCTGCCGTGGCTGGACAGGCGATTGGCCTGCTGGAAACCCATCTTGAAGAAGTGCCGCCCCAGGCTGTCCCAGAACGGCGAGCGGCCCTGGCTGTCGAGCTGGCCGCGCAGTTCGGCCACCAGCTTGTCGCCGAACAGCCGGGGGAATTCGGCGACAAACAGCAGGCGCGCGGTGGACAGCAGGCGGCCGGTGTAGCCCTGGCGGTGATCGCGGCGCAGGAACAGCGAGCACAGCAGCGACTGCCCGGTCATCTCGTTGCACAGGAACAGGGTCGGGATGTGCTTTTCGATGCCCAGCACCGGGGCGCTGCCGTGGGTGGTGCCGACCCGGTAGTTGTAGCAGGGCTCGCGCAGGCCGATGGCGCCGCTCAGGCCGCAGACCCCGATCACCTGCTGCTCGTCATCTTCCATGACGAACAGGTAGTCGGCATCGGCCCGCTCCACCTGGTTGGCGAAGGCTCGCTGCGCCCAGCGCACCCGATGGGCCAGGCGCTCGGGGTCGGTGGACAGGTTGTTCAGTTCGCGACAGCTGCCTTCGAGCAGGCTCAAGACCGCCGGCAGATCGGTGACGCGGATCGGACGGACGATCATTGGCGGGCTCCTGGCAATGACGCCGGGCAGGGGGGCAACAGGGGCCGGTTCATAAGGCAACGCTCCGTACCGGCTCGCCCGGCGCCAGTTGCAGGGCCTGGAACATGGCCGGGTCGAGGCCGATTTCAGCGCCCGGGGCGGTGTCCAGCGCCGCGACTATGGCGCGAAAGCCCTGCAGCCGCTCGTTGCTCAGCAGCCACCGCTGGCCCTGGCCGCTCTGGGGGCTGGGGTAACTGGTGGCGACCCGGCTCTGGGCGATCGAGCGCAGTTGGTGGCTGCGCCCCTGCAGGGTCGGCCCGGCATCGAACAGGTCGACGTACTGGGTCGGCGCGAAGCCTTCGTCGATCAGGATCTGGCAGGCCTCCCGGGCATCCGGGTGAACCTGGCCGATGCAGTCCTGGGCCGCCTGCGCCAGCATCGGGATGTACAGCGGATACTGGGGCATCAGTTCGGCGAGAAAGCCGCGGCCCTGCAGGGCGCACAGGCGCTCGGCCTCGACATAGGGCAGGTCGAAGAAGTGCTGGCCCACGGCTTGCCAGAACGGCGACTCGCCGTTGGCGTCGCTATAGCCGACGATCTCGCTGATGCAGCTGTCGGCGAAGCGCTGGGGGTGGGCGGCGATGAACAGCAACCGCCCGCGGGAGGTGAGCTGGGCCAGTGGCGTACCGCCCAGCGGCGGGTCGACATGGAAGCTGCGCAGCAGGGTCTGTTCGCTGAGGTCGTGGCACAGCGACAGGGTGGGCACCCCGTGCTGGATGTTCAGCTCCCGGGAACTGCTGATGAACGGGCGGTTGCGCAGGCTGTAGAACGGGCTGGCAAAACCGGCAGTGGCGAGGATGTCCGAGCAGCCGCGCAACTGGCCGCTGTCGAGGTCCTCGAGCACCAGGAAATAGTTCTCCGGGCCCTGGCTGGCCTCGCTCTTGGCGAAGGAGGCCTGGGAGTCGAGGATCTTGTCCTGCAGGCAGGTTTCGTCATCCACCAGGGAGGTCACGCCCAGCAGGCGTTCGCGGGCCAGGCGCCGCAGTTGGGGCAGATCGGATAACGCCACCGGACGCAAGGCCAGCATGGGTGTACTCCTGTATCAAGGGCCGCTTGCCCCGGGGGGCAGGCACTGGCCAGACATCACTGTCGGTTACCACGCAGTTCCATGGCCGCGGCATCCGGCGGCCAGTCCCCGGGCCGCTCTTGCTGGCAGCGCCGGGGTTGGCGCGACGCCCTGGGGCGCCGCGCGGGTGCAACTAGTGCTTGAGCGGGTCGGGCAGGGCGGCGCCGCTGCCCAGCTTGTTCAGCAGGAACAGGTAGACCAGCCCGGCAAGGATCCAGATGGCGCCGAGTTTCTGCGCATCCACGCCCATGTTGTACATGATGGCGCTGACGATCACGAAGCCGATCACCGGGCAGATCAGGTGGCGCACCACCTGGCCGGACTTCTGCCGGCGCCAGTAGAAATTGATCACGGTGATGTGCAGCAGCATGAAGCCGCTCAGGGCGCCGAAGTTGACCAGGGAGGTCAGGGTGTCCACCGAGTTGATGAACAGGTAGCAGATCAGCAGCGACAGCACCGCCACCAGGTAGATGCTGATGTGCGGGGTGTTGTGCTTGGGGTGGACCTTGGCCAGCACCTTGGGCAGCTTGCCATCGCGGGCCATGCCGAACAGCAGGCGCGATACCGCGGCCTGCGAGGTGATGGCCACCGCCACGCCCCAGGCCAGCGCCGTGGCCACTCCGGTGAGGGTCGCCAGCCAGCTGCCGGCGGCCAGCTCGGCGATTTCATAGAAGGCGGTGTCGGCGGACTTGAAGCCCATGCCGGCGGCCAGGTCGGTGGCGATCCAGGTCTGTACCACGAAGATCGCGCCCATCACCACCAGGGTGATCAGCGCGGCGCGGCCGACGCTGCGGCCCGGGTCGCCCTTGACCTCTTCGGCCAGGGTCGAGATGGCGTCGAAGCCGAGGAACGACAGCACCGCGATCGAGACGCCCTGCATCAGCATGCCGAAGTGGAAGTTCTCCGGGTTGTACAGCGGCGCCAGGGTCAGCTGGCCGTTGCCGGCGCCACCGTGCAGGGCATTCCAGGCGTAGAACAGGAAGATCCCCAGGACCACCAGCTGCGCCAGCAGGAACAGGATGTTCATCCGCGCGGTGAAGGTGATGCCGCGCAGGTTGACGAAGGTGGCGCTGACCAGGAACGCCAGGATGAAGCCGACCTTGGGCACTTCCGGGTACAGGTGGTTGAGCGCCATGGCCGCGTAGACGTAGAGCAGCGGCGGGATCAGCAGGTAGTCCAGGAGCATCAGCCAGCCGGCAAGAAAGCCCACATGGGGGTTGAGGCCGCGCTGGGCGTAGGAATACACCGAACCGGCGATGGGAAAGGCGCGGGCCATGGCGCCGTAGCTCAGGGCGGTGAAGACCATCGCCACCATGCCGATGATGTAGGCCAGGGGCACCATGCCCGGGGCTTCCTGGTTGACGTAGCCGTAGACCCCGAACGGGGCGATGGGAATCATGAAAATCATCCCGTAGACCACCAGGTCACGCAGGCTCAGCCCGCGCTTGAGTTCCTGTTTGTAGCCGAATTCTTCAATCTCCATGAAGCCGTTCTCCTTGAGCCTGTGTAAGTGGGTAAAGGCGGGGCCCTGCGGGTCGTCATTGACACCTCGGGCCGCGCTTTCGTGTTTGAACCTGGCAGGGTTTAAAGACACACCACAGCGGTTTTTCTAGTTGTTGTACCGGTCCTGCAAACAGCGTTTTGGCGCGCCGGGTGAGTCCTTCGGGGCACGCCGGTGAAACCTTCCTCTCGCCGCGGCTACAGCAGCGGCGCCAGTGTATCGCTCCAGTGCTGCACCGCTTCAGGGGTACGCAGCAGATCGTTGCGCACCTCGATCAATACCGACGCCAGGCCACGGGCGTCGCCGTGCACCGGCACGGTCATGTCGCTCAACGGATCGATCTCGTAGGGCTGGTTGCCGGCGACCCTGATCGGCAGCCTCCACAGCCCTTCGAGGATCCGCGCCGCGTAGTCGGTGGCGCTGCCGTACAGCACACCGATTTCCAGCGAACGCGGCTGCCCGTAGTAGACCGGGGTGAAACTGTGGATCCCCACCACCCGCACTTCACGGCCCTGGGCCAGGCGCCGGTCGATGATCCTTTGCAGGCGCTGGTGAAACGGCGTGAACAGCTGCTGGCGGCGGTACTCGCGAGTGGCCTCGTCCAGCTGCTGGTTGCCCGGCACCTGATAGATCTCGCTTTGCAGCGGGATGCTGTCGGGGGCGTGGCGCGGCCGGTTGAGGTCGATCAGCAGGCGCGAGTAATTGGCCGCGATCAGGGTCGCGCCCAGGGCCTGGGACAGGCTTTGGGCCAGTTCCAGGGCGCCCGGGTCCCAGGCGATGTGTTCGCGGGCCGCCAGCGGGTCCAGGCCCAGGTCGTGCAGGGCCGGTGGAATGTAGTGGCTGGCGTGTTCGCACACCAGAATCAGCGGGTGCTCGGAGTCTTCACGGATCAGGCGGTAGGCCGGCTCGGTGTAGAACCCCAGCTCGGCGGATTTAGTACAGGTGTCCATAGTGCTCACAGAGTTGGGCAGCGGTCAGGTGCTCGGTCAGGGACACTTCCTTTTGTTTGACGGCGAAGTAGGTGGCCAGCAGGTCCTGGGGCAGGAACTGCAGCAGTTCAGTGTTGCCGCGCAGGCATTCCAGGGCCTGGGGCAGGGAGCCCGGCAGCGGCACGATGCCACTGGCCAGGCGTTGCTCGGCGCTCAGGTCCGAGGGGGCCTTGTCGGTCACCGCATTGAGCACCCGTTGCTGTTCGAGGCCCAGGCGCCCGGCCATCAGGATGACCGCCATGGCCAGGTGCGGCGAGGCGGTGGCATCCAGGGCGCGGAATTCCAGGTTGTACTGCGGCGCCACCGGCTTGCCGCCCAGGCTCAGGGTCGGGCAGATGCGCAGCGAGGCTTCGCGGTTGCGCAGGCCCAGGCAGGCGTAGGAGGCGCTCCAGTGATGGGGCTGCAGGCGCTGGTAGGAAATCGGCGTCGGCGCGGTGAAGGCGCACAGCGCCGGCAGGTGCCTGAGCACCCCGGCGGCCCAGTGCTGGCCCAGGCTCGACAGGTCGTCGCCACTCACCGCGTGGGGGTCGTAGAGCAGTGGCTCGCCGTCCAGGTTTTGCAGGCTCAGGTGCAGGTGCACCCCGTTGCACACCGCGTCGTCGGCAGTCTTGGGCGCGAAGCTGACCCGGTGCCCCAGTTGCCGGGCGATTTCCCGGGTGATCTCGCGCACGTTCACCGCCCGGTCGGCAGCGGCCAGGCCCTGGGTCGGCCGGCAGGTGATCTCGTACTGCTGCTTGCCGTATTCGGGGAGGAACATTTCCGGTTCGGCGCCGGCGGCCCGCAACGCCGCCAGCAGCCAGCCACCGAAGGCCGCGCCCTGGCGCTGGGCTTCCAGGGAGAAGGCCAGGTGTTCGCGCTGGCCGGTGCCGGTGTCGAGGTTGAATTCATGCTCGAAGGCCGCGGTGATCTGGATGCCCAGCTCGCGGTAGCGCTCGATTTCCTTGCGCAGCAGGGTGCGCGGGCAGGCCGCCCAGGGCTTGCCGTCGGTCTCGCAGATGTCGGCGTGGATGAAATCCAGCGGCGCCGCGCTGGCATCCGGCCCGGCGCCGACACTGACCCGGCTGTCCAGGTCGGGGATCAGCCGCAGGTCGCCATAGGCGCCCCAGGGGTTGTCCTCGGCGATCAGGTCCTGGGGCGTCAGCGCGCTGTTGGCCGGCACCCAGCCGCAGCCGCCGACCTTGTAGCGCTCCAGTTCGTCGCTGGGAAAGGAGCGGCCACGGGTGACGCCGATCAGGTCGGTGGTGACGATGCTGGTCATGGCCACCGGGGTCAGGGCCTCGATGCCCTGGCCGCGGCTCATCCGCGGATCTCCCGCAGGCGGCCGAGCACGGTGTCGGTGTCGGTGATCCAGCAGTAGCCCTTGATTGCGTTGAGGCAGGCCTGGTGCCGGGTATCGCCGTAGGTGGCGCAGGCATCTTCCACCAGGGTCACCAGGTAGCCGCGGTCGGCGGCGTCGCGCACGGCCATGTCCACGCACTGGTCGGTGACGATCCCGGCGATGATCAGGTGGCGGGTTTCCAGGTTGCGCAGCACGTAGTCGATGTTGGTGGAGTTGAACACCCCGGAGGAGGTCTTGGGCAGCACGATCTCGTTTTCCACCGGTTCGAGCTCGGCAATGATCGCCGCCTGGGGGCTGCCCTTGGGCAGGTGCATGTCCGACAGCTTGTGGTCCAGGGAGCGGTCACGGCCATCGGCGGTCAGGCTTTCGATAATGGTGTGCAGCACGTTCTGCCGCGCCTCGCGCACCGCCGCCAGCAGCCGTTGCTGGTTGGGGATCACCCGCTCTCGTGCGCGCTTGAGAAAGGCCTCGCCCTCGGGCCCTTGCAGGTGCGGGTCGAACTGCGGTTCAAGCCACGCCCGCTGCATGTCCACCAGCAGCAGGGCGGTGTGGTCGACGACGAAGGGCAGGTCCCGGGGCGAACGGTGGGGCAGGCTGAACATCCTTATTTTTCCTCCAGCACATGGGTAGCAAATTCCGCCCGCAGGGCATCGATGCCCTCCAGGCGTTGATCAAGATGAGGGCTGCGCGGGGTCAGGCAGGCGACCAGCGCCTCGACCTGGGCCAGCGCCGGCACCAGGGTGTCGAATGGCGACAAGGATTCCACCGGTGCACTGATGACCAGGTCCGCCAGCTCCCGCAGCGGCGAGGCATAGATATCGGTGAACAGCACCACCCGGGCGTTGCGTGCCTTGACCGCACTGGCCACGCGCATGGCCTGGGACTGGTAGCGGCGGTAGTCGAACAGCAGCACCAGGTCCTGGCGCTGGACATCGAACAGGCGGTCCGGCAGTTGGGCGTTGTCGTCAAGGAAGAAACAGCCCGGGCGCATCAGCCGCAGGTGGTTGAACAGGTAGAGGGCGAGGAAGCTGCTGAAGCGGCCGCCGAAGCAGTACACCGAATGCCGGCTGTCCAGCAGCCAGTCCATGAGCACGCGTATGTCTTCGGGCTGGGTCAGGGCCTGGGTGTCCTGCAGTACGCGCTGGCTGTCGGCCAGGTAGCGGCCCCAGGTATCGCCCTGGGCCACTTGCGAACGCGGGCGCAGCAGGGTGCTGGGGGAGCGCAGGCGGTCATCCATGTCACTGAGCAGGGCTTCCTGGAATTCGCCGTAGCCGCTGAAACCGAGCTTCTTCACCAGGCGCACGATGGTCGGATCGCTGACCCCGGCGTGTTCCGCCAGGCGTGACATCGGCCCCAGCCCATTGCGCGGGTAGTGATCGAGCAGGGCCCGCACGACCTTGCGCTCGGACGGCGTGAGGTCGAGGGCGGGGTCGGTGATCAGGTCTCTGAGAGAGGGCATCGGGGTGCCTTGGAAAGTGATGTCGTTTTTATTTCATAAAATGGCGAAATGGATATTTATGTAATAGACGCTACATGTCTAGTGAATTTTCCTCTGATATCAAATTGCCCTGAAATGGGGCGGTTTCAGGTGGGAATCTGTTGTTGGCGGGGCGGGAAGCCACGGTGCGGGACGTAGGGGAGCGATCGCAACAGGGTCTGGCTTACGCCGAGCAGGCCGAATACAGTGGCGCGACCGCACCGGACAGGCACCGGCGTGCTGTTTTGCAATGAACCTTGGAGGCGGTTGCAGCAAAGATGTTGCATCTGCGCGGCCCGTGTAGGTTTGCCAATCGATAACGCCAGAGTAAACACCGTGCAGGCCACCCGTCTGACCCTGATCTGCCATGCCCGCACCGCCGCCCAGAAGCTGGCGCGTTTTCCCCGGGACGAACCCCTGGAGCTGGACTGGCAAGCCCAGGCCCTGAGCCGCGCCGGTGATTTCAAGCGCAGCATCCGGGTGTTGTGCGGGCCCGAGTTGCGCACCCGCCAGAGCGCCCAGCTGTTCAGCGCCGAGCATGAGGTGCAGGACGCCTTGCGCGACTGTGATTTCGGCGCCTGGCAGGGGCTGCGCATCGATGAACTGCAAGAGCGTGAACCCGAGGCGCTGCAGGCCTGGCTCAGGGACCCGCAGCTGGCGCCACCGGGAGGCGAATCCCTGGCCCAGTTGTGCCAGCGCGTGTCGCAATGGCTGGAGGTCATGGCGCAGCGCCCGGGCCACTGGCTGGCGGTGACCCATCCGTTCGTCATCCGCGCCGTGCTGGTGCAGGTGCTGCAGGCGCCGCTGGCCAGCTTCAACCAGATCGACATCGAGCCCCTGTCCCGGCTCGACCTGAGCCACGCCGGCCGCTGGCGCCTGCGCCTGCCCGGCCCCCCGACGCCATCCCGGTAGCCGCTGCCGAGCCCGCGAGGCTGCGCAAAGGCCTCGCGGGCCTTGCCTGGCCATCTCCAGCCGGACATGCAACGGCCCCAGGCCACCTTTCGCCGCGCCGATGCCCGCCGCCCCAGAGGGCTACAGAAGCATTTCTCATCAGGCCAAAGCGCCGCATACTGGCCCGCTGGCAAAACAGCGAGAGCAAGCCCATGAAAACCCTCCTGGTGATCGGCATCGGCGCCGGCAACCCCGACTACATCACGATCCAGGCGATCAAGGCGCTGAACCGCAGCGACGTGGTGTTCCTCATGGACAAGGGGCCGAGCAAGGATTCCCTGATCGACCTGCGGCGCGAGCTGTGCGAGCGCTACCTCACCGAGCGGCCCTTTCGTTACGTCGAGGCGCAGAACCCCGAGCGCGAGCGCGGCGACGTGGACTACCAGGCCAGTGTGCAGACCCTGAACCGCGACAAGCAGCAGGTCTTCGAGCGGCTGATCAACCAGGAACTGGCGGACGGTGAAACCGGCGCTTTTCTGGCCTGGGGCGATCCGGCGCTGTACGACAGCACCCTGCGCATCCTGCAGCAGATCCTGGCCAGCGGCACGGCGTCGTTCGAGTACGAAGTGATCCCCGGCGTCACCAGTGTCCAGGCCCTGACGGCCCGGCACAAAGTGCCGCTGAACCGCATTGGCCGCTCCGTGGAAATCACCACCGGACGCCGCCTGGCAGCGGGGCAGGCCGGTTCCGCCGACAGCCTGGTGGTGATGCTCGACGCCGAGGACTCCTACCGCCACCTGCGCAACCAGGGCCTGGACATCTACTGGGGGGCCTACCTGGGCACCGCGGATGAAATCCTCATCAGCGGCCCCTTGGACCAGGTGGCCGACGAGATCCGCCGTGTGCGCCTGCAGGCCCGCCAGACCCATGGCTGGATCATGGACACCTACCTGCTGCGCAAACCCCAGGACTGACGCCCCGCCGGACCCGCGTCGACCGATTGCATCCCGCTCCTGCACGTCTCTTCTGCAGGAGCGGGCTTGCCCGCGAAAGCGTCGGGATGGACGCCGCCGGATCAGCGTCGCCCCCTTCGCCGGCAAGCCGGTTCCTACGGCGGGCGCGGTGGTGTGGTGCTTTCCAGGCCGCGGCCGAAGCGTTCGCGGTACACCGACGGCGGTACGCCCACCAGGCCGCGAAAAGCCACGCGAAAGCTCTCCACCGAGCGATAACCGCAGCGCAGGGCAATGCTTTCGGTACTCTCGCTGCCGCTTTCCAGCAGTTCCCTGGCCCGGGCCAGCCGTTCATGCTGCAGCCAGGCCTTGGGCGAGGCGCCAGTGGCGTCGTGGAAGCGCCGCAGGAAGGTGCGTTCGCTCATCAGCGCCCGGGCCGCCAGTTCGCTCACGCTCAGCGGTTGATGCAGGCGCTCCCGGGCCCATTGCATGACTCGCGACAGGTCGCTGCGCGGGGTACGGCTGACCGGTGCGGGAATGAACTGCGCCTGGCCGCCGGTGCGTTGCGGCGACATCACCAGGCGCCGGGCCACGCTGTTGGCCACCTGGGTGCCGAAATCCCGGGCCACCAGGTGCAGGCAGGCATCGATACCGGCGGCGCTGCCGGCGGAAGTGATCAGTTGCCCGGCATCGACATAGAGCACATCCGGGTCCACCCGGATATTCGGGAAACCCTCGGCCAGCTCGCGGGCGTAGCGCCAGTGAGTGGTGGCGCTACAACCATCCAGCAGCCCGGTCGCCGCCAGAACGAACACCCCGGAGCAGATCGACAGCAGCCGCGCACCGCGTTGGTGGGCCTGGCGCAGCGCTTCCAGCAACTTCGGCGGCGGCGCCTGCTCGCGGCTGCGCCAGCCGGGAATGATGATGGTCCGCGCCTGCTCCAGCAGCTCCAGGCCCCCGTCGGCCAGCACCTGGATCCCGCCCAGGGCACGCATCGGGCCGGGGTCCACGGCGGCGATGGTTTGCCGGTACCAGGGGAAATCGAACTCCGGCCGGGCCAGGCCGAAAATCTCCACGGCAATGCCGAACTCGAAGGTGCAAAGGCCGTCGTAGGCGAGAATCGCCACCAGTCCAGGGTGATTGTGCATTTGGCGGAAAGTTACCAGTCAGTGTCCGGGACGCCACTTTAGCGTGGTGGGGCAGGGCCTATAAAGTCCTTCCCACCTTAATCGCAAGTTTCTGGAGACGCCCATGACCAGCCTGGTCCGCAGCACTGCCGCCGCTCCTTCGGCCATTGCCCTGATGCATTTTTGCAACCGCCTGACCTTTGAAACCGACTGTTCCGACGTCCACAGCAGCCAGGAGGCCGGTGAAGTGGATTTTGTCCTGGTGGATGTGCGTGGCCCCGAAGCCTTTGCCCGTGGCCATGTCCCCGGGGCGATCAATCTGCCCGGGCGCTTGCTCACCGCCGAACACCTGGCCGGTTATCCTCGCGACACCCTGTTCGTGGTGTATTGCGCCGGCCCTCACTGCAATGGCGCGAACAAGGCGGCGGTCAAGCTGGCGGCCCTGGAATACTCGGTCAAGGAGATGATCGGCGGTGTCACCGGCTGGCTCGATGAGGGCTTCCAGCTCAGCACCGGGCAACCGCGCCGCGAGGGAGCGGATCTGTCCTGCGCCTGCTGAAGGGCTGACTCCGCTAGTAGCGGCCTTGGGCTGCGGCTAGCGGGGATGTGTCGGTAAAAATGGCCCGTTCTGAGGCGAACGTCGGGATTTTCAGGGACAAACGCATCATGCCGGGGCGAGGGAGGAGGCAGAGGATCGCGGGCGCATATTTTTTATAAGTATTTGTCGCATAAACACAATTTGCATCCCGGGAGCCGCTCTAGACTGCTGGCCACTTCGATTTGCCCCCCAATCGAAACCAGCCAATAAAAGCCTCCGTCTCCTGGAGTTATAAATGAACAAGTTTGCGCTGTTCGGTGCCCTGGCACTGTCGCTGTTTTCCTTTACCGCTTCGGCCGACGAGGCCAAGCCGATCCGTATCGGTATCGAAGCCGGCTACCCGCCGTTCTCGATGAAGACCCCCGACGGCAAGCTCACCGGTTTCGATGTCGACCTGGGCAACGCCCTGTGCGAGCAGATGCAGGCCAAGTGCACCTGGGTCGAGCAGGAGTTCGACGGCCTGATCCCGGCGCTGAAGGTGAAGAAGATCGACGCCATCCTGTCGTCCATGACCATCACCGACGACCGCAAGAAGAACGTCGATTTCACCATCAAGTACTACCACACCCCGGCGCGCTTCGTGATGAAGGCCGGCACCAGCATCAAGGACCCGCTGACCGAGCTCAAGGGCAAGAAAGTCGGTGTGCTGCGGGCCAGTACCCATGACCGCTTCGCCACCGAAGTGCTGGTGCCGGCGGGTATCGACCTGGTGCGCTACGGCTCCCAGCAGGAAGCCAACCTGGACATGGTCTCCGGCCGCGTCGACGCGCTGCTGGCGGATTCGGTGAACCTCGACGATGGCTTCCTGAAAACCGACGCCGGCAAGGGCTTCGCCTTCGTGGGCCCTGAGTACAACGATCCGAAATACTTCGGCGGCGGTGCCGGCATTGCCGTGCGCAAGGGGGATCAGGAACTGGCCGGGAAATTCAACAAGGCCATCACCGAGATCCGTGCCAACGGCAAGTACAAGCAAGTGCAGGACAAGTACTTCGATTTCGACGTCTACGGCGAGTAAGCCCGGGCGTTGAAAAAGGTGGTTGCCGGGGGCCGGCAGCCACCTTTTTTGTGCGCCACTGTTTTATTCTGCGCCACGCCTTTTTCTGATCTCCGGAGTTGCCATGCAACGCATCGACCATTCCTTGCCCTGGGGCCACCTGGGCACCCAGCGCCAGCTCAGTGTGTTCCGCTTTGGCAGCGGCCCGCGCAAGGTGTACATCCAGGCCAGCCTGCACGCCGACGAACTGCCCGGCATGCGCACTGCCTGGGAGCTCAAGCAGCGCCTGGCGCAGCTGGAGAACCAGGGGCGCCTGCAGGCAGTGGTCGAGCTGGTGCCGGTGGCCAATCCCATCGGCCTCGACCAGCAGGTGCAGGGCAGCCACCTGGGGCGTTTCGAGCTGGGCAGCGGCAAGAATTTCAATCGCGCCTTCGTCGAGCTCAGCGGCCCGGTGGGCGACTTGATCGGCAAGCAACTGGGGGACGACGCCACGGCCAATATCGCCCTGATCCGCCGTGCCATGGTCCAGGTGCTGGATGAGCTGCCAGCGGCTGATTCGCAGCTGCAAGCCCTGCATCGCTTGCTGTTGCGCCATGCCTGCGACGCCGACATCACCCTCGACCTGCATTGCGATTTCGAAGCGGCGATCCACCTCTATGCCTTGCCCCAGCACTGGCCTCGCTGGCAATCCCTGGCGGCGCGGCTCAAGGCCGGGGTGGCGCTGTTGTGCGAAGACTCCGGCGGCAGCTCTTTCGACGAATCCTGTTCCGCGCCCTGGCTGCGCCTGGCCCGGGACTTTCCGCGGGCGGCGATTCCCCCGGCAAACCTGGCCGCCACCCTGGAGCTGGGCAGCATGGGCGACACCCGGGTGCAGCAGGCCCGGGCCAACTGCGAAGCCATCCTGGGGTTTCTCGCCGAACAGGGGCTGATCAGCGGCGAGTGGCCGGCCGCTGCGCAGCAGTGCTGTGAAGGCATGCCCTTCGAAGGCACTCAGTACCTGTTCGCCCCCCACCATGGCGTGGTCAGTTTCCTGCGCGATGCCGGAGAGTGGGTGGAGCGTGGCGATGCGTTGTTCGAAGTGGTGGACCCCTTGAGCGATCGCGTCAGCACCGTGTGTGCCGGCACCAGCGGCGTGCTCTTTGCCCTGGACCGTGGGCGCTACACCCAGCCGGGCATCTGGCTGGCCAAGGTGGCCGGCCGCGAGGCGATTCGTGAAGGCAAGCTGATCAACGACTGAACCGCCACCGCAGGGGTCGATCGGGCGTTGGCTGGCCAGCGCAAGCTGCAGCGCGCCCACCCCTTGATCCGGCGTCACGCCCTGCGCCGGCCAGCCGGCTCCTACGACAGATGTGCCCATGCCCCGAGTATCGCTGTGCATCCGCCTGCTGTTCGCCCTGTGTCTGCTGGCGGCGACGTTCAATCACCTGCGCGCCGCCTTCGAGCATGGCCTGCTCTGGGATTATGGCTACGGCGCCGCCACGCCCCTGGCCAGCCGGGCCTTCTGGGGCTCCCTGACGCTGTTCGATCCGCTGGCGGCGCTGCTGCTGTTGGTGCGCCCGCGCTGGGGCCTGCTGCTGACCCTGGCAATCATCCTGCTGGATGTGCTGCACAACAGCCTCTACGTGGCGGCCCATGGCCAGTGGCTGGAGACCTTCTACCTGTCCCAGGTGGGGTTTGCGCTGGCGGTGCTGCTGTGCTTGCCGCTGGCCTGGCGCGGGCTGGGCAGATGAACGCTCGGGGCTGGCAGTGCTAGGCTCTGGCGACCCGTTTTTACCCCTTCAAGGAGCTACACATGATCCGCTACCTGGCGTTGTTGGCGCTGCTGGCCGCGCCTTGGGTGCAGGCCGCCGATGCACTGCACGATGACCTGCCGCTCAAGTACCTGGAGCAGGCCCCGGCCGAGCCGCGCAACCAGCCGCTGGTGATTTTCCTGCATGGCTACGGCAGCAACGAGGCCGACCTGTTCGGCCTTCGCCAGCGCCTGCCGGCGAGCTACACCTATGTGTCGGTGCGGGCACCGCAGACCCTGGAGGAGGGCAGCTACCAGTGGTTCCACCGCAAGGGCCAGGGCCCCTACGACGGTGTGACCAGCGAGCTGGCCAGCGGCGCCGAGCTGATCGGCCAGTTTGTCCGCGCGGCGCTGGCCAAGTACCAGACCCAGCCGGACAAGGTGGTGCTGGTGGGGTTCAGCCAGGGCGCGGTGATGGCCTATGAAGTGGGCCTGCGCCATCCGCAGTCGGTGCGGGGCATCGCCGCCTTGAGCGGGAAGATCCTGCCGGTGCTGGCAGCGCAGGTGAAGAACAACCCGAGCCTGCAGCGCCTGGGCATCTTCATCGGCCATGGCACCCTTGACCAGCGCCTGCCCTACAGCGATGCGGTGGATGCCCAGCGCTTGCTGCAGGGGTTGTCACTGCAACCGCAGTTCCATGCCTACCCGGGCCTGGGGCACAGCATCAGCGAAGCGGAGATCGACGACCTCAAGGGCTGGCTGCAGGGGCTCAACCCCTGAGCCGGCACGGGGTCTACTGACCGAGGATCTGCTTCATCAGCGCGGTGTGGCCGGCCTTGTCGGTGGCCCGGGAAATTATCTGGATCACCGCCATGCGTGTGCCGGAGCCGGCAATCAGGGTGGAGTTCAGGGTCAGGCCGCCGCCCATGGTGGCGGTGCTGTCGATCTGGCGCACGCCAAGGCCCTTGAGGGTCATGTTCTTTTCGCTCTGCTTGCTGAAATCCGGCAGCGCCGCGGCCTGTTGCGCGAGAAAGCCGCTGACCGCGTCATCGAGAAAGGCGGCGTCGTTGTCCTGGACCTTGGCCCCATGGGGAATGGTGTTCTGCGCCGCGATCACCACGGTACGGGTGGTGGCGTTGGAATACAGGGTGCCGCTGGCGCCCTCGGTGCCATTGGCCTCGCTGCCGGCCGGCAGTACCGAAGCGCTGAACCCCTTGGGCAGGGTGAAGGCGAGCTTGCCGTCGAGGACTGCGACCTTCTCCCCCGAGGCCTGCCTGGCCGCGGATTTGCTGGCGGCGACCGCGTTCAGCGCGCCCAGGCCCGCCACGGCGGCGAACACCAGGACCAGGGCTTTTCTAGCGAAAGATGACATGCGCAATCTCCGGGCAGTGATCAAAGGCGCGCATCATCCCACGGCCGTTGCGGCCTGCTCCACAAGGATTTTTCAGCGCGGCTCCGATGACGGCCAGCCAAGGCTTGTAGGAGCTGGCTGGCCAGCGAAAACTTCCGCCAGCCCGGTGCAAGACTCAAGGGCCCCTGCGCCGGCCAGCCGGCTCCTGCACAGTGGCTCGCAACAGCCGCTTGCTCAGCCCCAGGACCAGCATCGACGCTGCCAGCGCCACCGCGAAGGCGAGCATGCCCAGCGGGGGCAGGGCCAGTGCCAGGGCCAGGCAGAAGGCGGCAAAGGCGTACAGGCCGGTGGTCAGGGAGCGCAGCAGGACGGTGGTGAAGGCCACGCCACGACTCTGATGGGAGAACACCGCAAGGACGCTGCCAAGCACCGGGAACACCGCGAGCATGCCGCTCCAGCGTTCGCCGACGGTGCTGGCCAACAGGGTCACGGCCAGGGTCAGCAGGGCCCCGGCGAGCATCCGGTAGGGCAGTTTGTCGGAGCGCGGCCCAGGGCTGGTGGGCAGTTCGCCCACCGGCGGAAACAGCCGTGGGGCCAGGAGCAGGGCGCTGGCGGCGCAGAGGCTGGAAAAACCCAGGGATGGCGGCACCTGGGCGATGATCGTGGCCAGCAAGGCCCACACCAGGGTCGCAATGGCCAGGGCCCCGGGCCAGGAGAAGCGCTGCGCGGCATGGGTATAGGCGACGCTGAAGGCGATCATCGCGAACACCGCCGACAGGGCCGCCACCGCGGCATGGGTGGCGAACACCTGGCCCTGCTCCAGGGCCAGGAACAGCAGGATCGGCCCCACCACCACGGGAAACCCCGCCAGCCAGCCAGCGACATTCGGGCCCCAGCGCTTGCTCGCCAGGGAGATCAACCACAGAAATCCGGGAACGGTCAGCAGTTTCAACAGCAGCATGGGCGCACTCGGCGGATGAACGGTGCGCCACGCTAGCATCCAACGAAGCGATTGGCGCGTATCTGCAGGCAGGGAAGTGGTCGGGAGTGAAGTACAAGGTCGTTTTTTCTTGTACAGATAAAAAGTATTGAATCGATTAAGGGCTTATTTGTACAAGTATTTGGGCTTAAAAGGCATTTTTTGCCAACAAAAATTGTACAAAAATTAAATTGTCGTATAGGTTTTTAAGGTGTGGGATGTGCCGATAGCTGCTCAGTTTTTCAAGGGGCGGCGCTCGCTGCTCACGCTTTTTGGGCTCCGAGGTCAGGCCCGGGTGGAGCCGGGGCTGGGTCAGTTAGGTGGTCGACCACCTCGGAGGCCTTTTTTCCTTGGCACGTGCAAGGAATTGCCCGCCCTGCCAGCCTTTCGGAAGCCATGCGCCATGCACGATCCTCTCTCCCAGCACTTTCACGGCATTTTGCAGGGCTTGGGTGAAGACCCGACCCGCGAGGGCTTGCGGGACACCCCGCAGCGAGCCTCAAAAGCCTTGCGTTATCTGTGCCATGGTTACGAAACCAGCCTCGAAGAACTGGTCAACGGTGCGTTGTTCAGCTCCACCAGCGACGAGATGGTGATGGTCCAGAACATCGAGTTGTATTCCCTGTGCGAGCACCATTTGCTGCCGTTCATTGGTCAGGCTCATGTGGCTTACATCCCCACCGGCAAAGTGCTGGGCCTGTCCAAGGTGGCGCGGATCGTCGACATGTATGCGCGACGCCTGCAGATCCAGGAGACCCTCACGCGGCAGATTGCCGAGGCGATCCAGGAAGTGACCCGGGCGGCCGGGGTGGCGGTGGTCATCGAAGCGCGGCACATGTGCATGATGATGCGCGGGGTCGAGAAGCAGAACTCGCTGATGAACACCTCGGTAATGCTGGGGGCCTTTCGCGAGTCGGCCAGCACCCGCCAGGAGTTTCTTCAGCTGTTGCGCAGGCAGCCTTGAATGAAACGCAGGCGGCGAGTGGGCGTGGCCCGGTTGCTGTGGCTGCTGGTGCTGCTCAGCGCTACGGCCAGTGCCGGTTGGCAAGAGTCGTTGCCCAATGCGCGGCTGCTGGGCAGCGGCGAGTTCAGCTGGTTCGGCTTCAAGGTCTACCACGCGCGGCTCTGGGGCACGACGTTGCCATTGACCGCCGATAGCCCTTTCGCCCTGGAACTGACCTACCGGCGCACGATCAGCCGCGGCGATCTGGTGCAGACCAGCCTCAACGAGATCCAGCGCCTGTCCGGCAGCGCGGTGAGCCCGGCGCAACTCAAGGACTGGCAGGCGCAGATGCAGCGCGCCTTCGTCGATGTCGAACCGGGCCAGCGCATCACCGGGGTGTTCCTGCCCGGGCGCGGGGTGCAGTTCTTTGTCGACCAGCGCTTGCAGTACAGGGTCGAGGACGAAGCCTTCGCCCGAGCGTTTTTCGCCATCTGGCTCGACCCGCGCACGCGCAATCCGCAGTTGCGCGCACAATTGCTGGGCCAATAGCGGGCGCAGCACAGGAGATATTCCATGCTCAAGCAATACTTGCTAGTGCTGTGCCTCGGCCTGGTCGCATGCAGCGACACCGACGTCAAGCAGTACCGTGACCAGAAGCCCGAGCTGGAACTGCGGCAGTTCTTCAGTGGTCGGGTGGAGGCCTGGGGCCTGTTCCAGAAGCGCTCCGGCGAGGTGATCAAGCGCTTTCATGTGCAGATCGACAGCCGCAGCGAAGGCGAGAAATTCATCATGCACGAAGACTTCACCTACAGCGACGGCACCCGCCAGACCCGGGTCTGGACCCTGGTCCCCGCGGGGCCCGGTCTGTGGCGCGGGACCGCCGACGATGTGGTCGGCGAGGCCCGGGGTGAGGTCGCCGGCAATGCCCTGCGCTGGCGCTACGTGCTCAACCTGCCGGTGGATGGCAAGACCTACCAGGTGCACTTCGACGACTGGATGTACCTGTTGGACGAAAACACCCTGGCCAATCGTTCCTACATGACCAAGTTCGGCTTCGAGCTCGGGCAGGTGACGCTGTTCTTCCGGCGTCAGCCTGGCTGATTGGGCCGGGGCGGGGCCTCAGGACGGGTCGTCGAGAAAGCGCCCCTGGTGATCCGGGCTCGGCAGTAAACAGACGTCGAGACGGCCGAACAACCGATAGCGATTGCGGGCAATAAGGTCGTAGACCCAATCCCGCAGTGGCCGGGGAACCCCGCGCAACAGCCGCAGCCAGCGCCAGGGCGCCGGCAGTTGTGCCATCAGGCGGATAAACGCATCGGAGCGCTGGGACAGCCGGCCTTCCTCGATCAGCACCACGCTGTCGAACTGCTCGGTGGACAGGCCGAACCAGGCCAGCAGCGCCTGGCCCTGGGGCGATTGCACCGAGGCCAGCTTGATCCGCCGCTGGCTGTCGTGGCGGATGACGAAGCGCACCGAGGCATTGCACAGCTTGCACACACCATCGAACAGCAACACCCGGTCGCCGGGTTGCAGGAAAGGGGGCAGAGGTTCGGGGGGCGTCGCAGTGCTGTTCACAGGGCTACCTTGGGCCAGAAAATACTCACTGCCGAAGGTTTCGGCGCAGGGCACAACCTGCGCAGCATACTCGCCTTGGCGGGGTAAATTCAGGCTTGGGTGCCCGCATTGAAACGTCTAAGCTGGGCCCCTGCGCCAATCCGCCTGGGAAATATCCGTGAAATTCAGCTTGCCGAAAATCGCCACCGCGCCCTTTTGCCCGCCGGAGGTGGCGGGTTCCGTCGCCGTCGACCCCGGCGCATCCCTGTGGCGCCGCCTGCTGCGCTTTGCCGGCCCCGGGCTGCTGATTTCCATCGGCTACATGGACCCCGGCAACTGGGCCACGGCCATCGAGGCCGGCTCGCGCTACGGCTACAACCTGCTGTTCGTGGTACTGCTGGCGAGCCTGGCGGGGATGGCGGTGCAGTGCCTGTGTTCCCGCCTGGGGATCGCCACCGGGCGCGACCTGGCCCAGCTCTGCCGCGAGCGCTACAGCACCCGTTCGGCGCGCACCCAGTGGCTGCTGGCAGAGGTTTCGATCATCGCCACCGACCTGGCCGAAGTGCTGGGCTGCGCCCTGGCGTTCCACCTGCTGCTGGGGGTGTCCCTGAGCACCGGGATCGTCATCACCGCCTTCGACACCCTGCTGGTGCTGGCCCTGCAGAACCGCGGCTTCCGCCGGCTGGAGGCGATCATGCTGGCGCTGGTGGCGACCATTGGCGTGTGCTTCTTCATCGAGCTGCTGCTGATCAAGCCCTACTGGCCGGACGTGGCCCGGGGCTTTGTACCCTCGCTCTCGGCCATCGGCGACGCCGCGCCGCTGTACCTGGCCATCGGCATCCTCGGCGCCACGGTCATGCCCCACAACCTCTACCTGCACACCTCCGTCGTGCAAACCCGGCTGGTGGGCAACGACCGCGCCAGCCGCGCCGACGCCATCAAGCTGGCGCGGATCGACACCATCGGCTCGCTGGCCCTGGCGCTGCTGGTGAACGCGGCGATCCTGATCCTCGCCGCCGCGGCCTTCCACAACACCGGCCACAGCGATGTGGTGGAGATCCAGGACGCCTACCACCTGCTCGACCCGCTGGTGGGCGGGGCCCTGGCCAGCGTGCTGTTCGGCGTGGCGCTGCTGGCTTCGGGGCAGAGCTCGACCTTCACCGGGACCATTGCCGGGCAAGTGATCATGGAGGGTTACCTGAACCTGCGGATTCCCTGCTGGCAGCGGCGCCTGATCACCCGTGGGCTGGCCCTGATCCCGGCGTTCATCGGCGTCTGGCTGTTGGGTGACGGCGCCGTGGGCCAGTTGCTGGTGCTGAGCCAGGTGGTGCTCAGCCTGCAACTGCCGTTCGCCCTGTACCCGCTGATCCGCATGACCAACGACCGGCGCCTGATGGGCGAGTTCGTCAACCGCTGGCCGACCCGGATCCTCGCCTGGAGCCTGTTCGCCATCATCAGCGCGGCCAATGCCTGGCTGATCCTGCAAATGGCCCTGTAGGAGCCGGCTTGCCGGCGAAGGGCCCCTGGATCCTGCGCAAGCCTTGCCGCCGCCTTCGCTGGCAAGCCAGCTCCTACAGGTGGGTGAATTGCGTGCTCTTGTAGGAGCCGGCTTGCCGGCGAAGGGGCCCCAGGATCCTGCACAAGCTTTGCCGCCGCCTTCGCTGGCAAGCCAGCTCCTACGGGTGGATGAATGGCGCGCTCTTGTAGGAGCCGGCTTGCCGGCGAAGGGGTCTCTGGATCCTGCGCAAGCCTTGCCGCCGCCTTCGCTGGCAAGCCAGCTCCTACGGGGCGGGGCGGCGGTCCCAGTAGGGCTCGGGGCCGAATTTCTCGACGAAGAAGTCGATCACCGTGCGCACTTTCACTGACAGCCGTCGGCTGCCGGGCCAGAGGGCGGCGATCTGTTGCGGTTCGAGGCTGGTGGCCACGTCGAAGTCTTCGAACAGCGCCACCAGCCGGCCCTGGTGCAGGGCTTCGCCAATCAGCCAGGAAGGGAACATCACCAGCCCCAGGCCCTGTTCGGCGGCCTGGGTCAGGGTGTCGGCGTGGTTGCCGGTCAGCGGGCCCTTGACGCTGTAGGGCGTCCAGTCTGCCCGGCCCTGGCGGAAGAACCAGCGCTGCTGGCCGGTCTCGCCCTTGTAGGCCAGGCACTGGTGCCGCTGCAGTTGCTCCGGATGCTGCGGGGTGCCGTGCCGGGCCAGGTACGCCGGGCTGGCCGCTACCCGGTAGCGCTGCGGGGCCAGCAGGCGCGCCTGCATCGAGGAGTCTTCCAGGGTGCCGATGCGAAACAGCAGGTCAGTGCCGTCCTGCAAGGGGTCGATGTAGCGGTCGGTCTGCTGGATATCCAGCTGCAGCTTCGGGTAGCGCCCGTGCAGTTCACCGAGCCAGGGCGACAGGTGGCGCTGGCCAAAGACCACCGGGGCGTTGATCCGCACCAGCCCGGCCGGCTCGTCTTGCTGTTCCTGCAACGCCTGTTCGGCTTCCTCCCACTGCGCCAGTACCCGCCGCGCGTGGTGCCCCAGCAGGCGCCCGGCCTCGGTGGGGCTGACGGCGCGGGTATGGCGGTAGAGCAACTGCTGGCCCAGGGCCTGTTCCATCAGTTGGATCTGCCGTGAAATGGACGAGGGCGCCAGCCCCTCGCGGCGCGCCACGGCAGAAAAACTGCCCTGGTCGAGCACGGCGATAAACAGGCGCAGGGCCTTGAAACCGAGGTCGTTGAAGCCGTGCATGGGTCGATCCTGCTGTGCGTTTTGCGCAAAGGTGTTGTCGGCATGCTCCCATTTATCGCAAAGCTTGCGCAATCGATAATGCCGGCCATTCCTTGATGTCGAGCAGGTGTTGCATGTCCTCTGAAACCATAGAAGTACCGCTGCCCAACCCGGTGGCGAGCGCTGTACCCGCTGCCGGCTGGCAGCGTCTGATGCTGTTGCCGCTGGTGATCCTGGCGGGCATGGGCCTGTCGGTGGAGGCCGGTCTGCTGGGCCCGCTGGGGAGCCAGGTGGGCCATTTGTGGGCGACCCTGAGCATCTTCGGCGTGGGCACGGCGCTGCTGTTGCTGCTGCTGTTGTTCAGCGGCCCGCAGCCCGGGCCGGCCTTCAGCCAGTTGCCGCGCTGGCAGTTGCTGGGCGGGGTGCTGGGGCCGATCTACGTGGTGGTGCTGACGTTGGCCACGCCCCATATCGGCATTGCCATGACCATGATCGCGATCCTTTCCGGGCAGGTGGGCAAAAGCGTGCTGATCGACCATTTCGGCTGGTTCGGCAGCGCCCGCAAGCCGGTCAATGCCGAACGCTGGCTGGCCCTGGCGCTGATTGTGCTGGCCCTGATCCTGATTGCCCGAGGTTGAAGATGAATCTGTTTCTATTGCTGGTTGTGGTGGTGGCCGCCGGTGCGGTGCTGAGTGTGCAGGCGGCGATCAATGGCCGCCTGGGGGAAAGCGTCGGTGTGTTGCGCAGCAGCCTGCTGACCTTTGCCGTGGGCGCCCTGATCACCGGGCTGCTGATCGTGTTTTTCCAGCCGCCCCAGGCCATGAGCCTGCTGCAGGCGCCGAAATGGCAACTGACCGGCGCGTTGTTCGGCGTGGTCTACATGCTGGTGATGGTGGGGGCCGTGCCCCGGGTCGGCACTGCGGTGGCCACGGTGGCGGTGATTCTCGGGCAGTTGGGCATGGGCATGCTGATCGACAACTTCGGCTGGTTCGGCAACCCGGCCATCGAACTGTCGCCCAGCCGCCTGCTGGCGATGCTGTGCCTGACCCTGGCGCTGCTGTTCATGTACCGCAGCAGCGTGCGCCGCGCCTGAACCCGCTTCAATCGCCCTCCAGGCACGCGGCGCCAGCCAGTGCCACCTGGGCGTCTTCACCGGCCTTGACCCCGGAAACCCCCACCGCGCCGACCACCTGGCCGCCGACGCGGATCGGCACGCCGCCTTCCAGGGAGGTGAGCAGCGGCGCCGAGAGAAAGGCGCTGCGCCCGCCATTGACCATGTCCTCGTAGGCCTTGGTTTCGCGCCGGCCGAGGGCCGCGGTGCGGGCCTTTTCGGTGGCGATATAGGCACTGATCGGCGCGCAGCCGTCGAGGCGTTCCAGGGCCAGGGGATGGCCGCCGTCGTCGACCACGGCGATGCTCACCGCCCACCGGTGGCGCTGGGCCTCGGCGCGGGCGGCGGCGAGGATGCGGCGGGCTTCGTCTTGACCCAGTACGGCTTTGTGCTGCATGGCGAGCTCCAGGGGCGTGAGGTTCAGGGCAGGGCGGCTTCCAGCACTTCGATCCAGTGCCGTACCGGGGTCCGGCCGGCGCCGTCGAGGTGGCTCTGGCAGCCGATATTGGCGGTGGCAATGAGGTCCGGCTGGCCGCTTTCCAGGGCCTGCAGCTTGTCGTTCCGCAGTTGCCGCGCCAGCGCCGGCTGGGTCAGCGAATAGGTGCCCGCCGAACCGCAGCACAGGTGGCTGTCGGGCACTGCGGTGAGGTGAAAGCCCAGGCGTTGCAGCAGGCTTTCCACGGCGCCGCCGAGCTTCTGCGCGTGCTGCAGGGTGCAGGGGCAGTGGAAGGCCAGGCGCTGGTCGCTGTGGGCGCCGAGCTGTTCCAGGGGTTCGTCCCGCAGCACTTCCACCAGGTCCCGGGCCAGGGCACTGACGCGCTGGGCCTTGCTGCGGTAGGCCGGGTCATGGGCCAGCAGGTGCTGGTAATCCTTGATGAAGGCGCCGCAGCCGCTGGCGGTCTGGACGATGGCTTCGGCCCCCAGTTGCAGGTGCGGCCACCAGGCGTCGATATTGCGCCGGGCGCGCTGCAGACCGGCTTGCTGGGCATCCAGGTGATAGTCCACCGCGCCGCAGCAGCCGGCCTCGCTGACCGGTTGCACGCTGATGCCCAGGCGATCCAGGACCCGCGCTGCGGCGGCGTTGGTATTGGGTGACAGCCCCGGCTGCACGCAGCCTTCGAGCAGCAGCACGCGCCGTGCATGGCGCAGGGGCGGACGCGGTTTGGCGCTGGGCACCTGGCGCGGCAGCTTGTCCTGCAGGGCCTGGGGCAGCAGCGGGCGCAGGCGGCTGCCGCCATGGATCAGGGCCTTGAACAGCTGCGGGTTGGCGCTCAGCGCCCGCAGGCCGCGGCGCAACAATTGCTGGCCGGCGGGCCGGGGCAGGGCGGCATCCACCGCGGCGCGGCCGATGTCCAGCAGGTTGTGGTAGTCGACCCCGGAAGGGCAGGTGCTTTCGCAGTTGCGGCACGACAGGCAGCGGTCCAGGTGCTGCTGCGCCTGGGCGGTGGCCGGGGCGCCTTCGAGCACCTGCTTGATCAGGTAGATGCGCCCCCGCGGGCCGTCCAGCTCATCGCCCTGCAACTGGTAGGTGGGGCAGGTGGCGTTGCAGAAGCCGCAATGCACGCAACTGCGCAGGATGCGCTCGGCTTCGGCGGCCCGGGGCAGTTGCCGGGCCTCGGGGCTGAGGGTGGTCTGCATGGTCTAGAGCTCCGCGTAGAGTCGGCCGGGGTTGAAGATCCCTTGCGGGTCCAGCTGGGCCTTGAGGCGCTGGTGGTAGTGCAGCAGGGTCGGCGCCAGGGGCTGGAACGGGCTGTCCAGCAGGCCGTGGCTGTAGCAGCTGGCGTGGCCGCCAACGGCGCTGACAACGGCGCGGATGTCGGCGGCCGTGGCATCGGTCTTCAGCCAGCGCTGGGCGCCGCCCCAGTCCAGCAGTTGTTCGCCGGGCAGGGGCAGCAGCGGCGTGTTGTGCGGCACCGACAGGCGCCACAGCGGCAGGCCGGGGTTGAAGAAGTCCAGTTGCTGCTCGTTGAGCTGGCTCCAGTAGCCCGGGTCCAGGGGCTCGCCGCCGAGCCGGTCATGGGCCGCCGCCACCGAGCCTTCACCGCCCTCCAGGCGCAGGTGCAGGCGTTCGCCGTCATGGCAGGCGGCGCTGATGGGCAAGGGCTGCTGGCCCCATTCGGCAAGCTGGGCGAGGGCCCGCTGGCGGTCCATTTCCAGGCTCAGGCTCATGCACTGCCGGGGCTTGGGCAGGACCTTCAGCGAGACCTCGGTGACCAGCCCCAGGCAGCCGTAGCTGCCGGCCATCAGCCGTGACAGGTCATAGCCGGCGACGTTCTTCATCACCTCGCCGCCAAACCGCAGGTGTTGGCCGCTGCCGCTGATGACCCGGGTGCCGAGGACGAAATCGCGCACCGCCCCGGCCCAGGGCCGGCGCGGCCCGGACAGGCCGCTGGCGAGCATGCCGCCCAGGGTCGCGCCCGTGCCGAAGGACGGCGGTTCGCAGGGCAGCATCTGCCCGGCGGCGTCCAGGGTGGCGTGCAGCTCGGCGAGCGGCGTACCGGCCCGGGCGCTGATCACCAGCTCCGTGGGGTCGTAGCTGACAATGCCGCGATGGCTGCGGGTATCGAGTATTTCCCCGGCACTCTCGCGGCCGAGAAAGGCCTTGCTGTTGGAACCCTGGATGCGCAGCGCGGTGTTGCTCGCCAAGGCATCGCGCACCTGTTCCAGCAAGGTCTCGGCGGCGTCGAAATCGCTGGCCACGTTCATCAGAATCGCTCCAGTTCGGGGAAGGGCAGTTGCCCGTGGTGGATGTGCATGGCGCCAAATTCGGCGCAGCGGTGCAGGGTCGGGATGTTCTTCCCCGGGTTGAGCAGGCCGCTGGGGTCGAAGGTCGCCTTGATGGCGTGGAACAGGGTCAGCTCGTGGTGGTTGAACTGGGCGCACATCTGGTTGATTTTCTCCCGGCCCACCCCGTGTTCGCCGGTGATGCTGCCGCCCACTGCCACGCACAGTTCGAGGATCTTGCCCCCCAGGGCCTCGGCCCGCTCAAGCTCGCCGGGCTGGTTGGCGTCGAACAGGATCAAGGGGTGCATGTTGCCGTCGCCGGCATGAAACACGTTGGCCACCCGCAGCTGGTGTTCGTCGGCCAGGCGGGCGATGCCCCGCAGCACCCCCGGCAGCTCGCGGCGGGGGATGGTGCCGTCCATGCAGTAGTAGTCCGGGGACAAGCGCCCCACCGCCGGGAAGGCGTTCTTGCGCCCGGCCCAGAAACGCACGCGCTCGGCCTCGTCCCGGGCCAGGCGCACCTCGCTGGCGCCGGCCCGTTCCAGCACCTGGCGCACCCGCTCGCAATCGTCGTGGACATCGGCTTCCACGCCGTCCAGCTCGCACAGCAGGATGGCCTCGGCGTCCACCGGGTAGCCGGCATGGATGAAGTCCTCGGCGGCGCGGATCGCCAGGTTGTCCATCATCTCCAGGCCGCCGGGGATGATGCCCGCGGCAATGATGTCGGCCACGGCGCGGCCGGCGGCTTCCACCGAGTCGAAGGCCGCCAGCAGCACCTTGGCGATCTGCGGCTTGGGCAGCAGCTTGACCGTGACTTCGGTGATCACCCCCAGCAGGCCTTCGGAGCCGGTGAACAGCGCCAGCAGGTCGAAGCCCGGCGCGTCCAGGGCCTCGCTGCCCAGGGTCAGGGGCTGGCCTTCGACGCTGAGCATCTGGACCTTGAGCAGGTTGTGCACGGTCAGGCCGTATTTCAGGCAATGCACGCCGCCGGCGTTTTCCGCGACATTGCCACCAATCGAACAGGCGATCTGCGAAGAGGGGTCGGGGGCGTAGTACAGGCCCCAAGGCGCGGCGGCCTGGGAGATCGCCAGGTTGCGCACCCCGGGCTGGAGCCGGGCGCAACGGGCGGCGGGGTCGATCTGGAGGATTTCCTTGAAGCGCGCCATCACCAGCAGCAGGCCCTTTTCCAGGGGCAGGGCGCCACCGGACAGGCCCGTGCCGGCGCCCCGGGCCACCACCGGCACCCGGTGGGCGTGGCAGATCTGCAGGATGCGCTGCACCTGGTCCAGGTGCCGGGGCAGGGCCACCAGCATCGGCGTGCTGCGGTAGGCGCTCAGGCCATCGCATTCGTAGGGTTTGAGCTGTTGCTCCTGGTCCAGCAGCTCCAGCTCCGGTAGCTGCTGGCGCAGGGCCTGGATCAGGGCCTGGCGGTCGACGTCGGGCAGGGCGCCATCGAGGCGTTCGTCGTAGAGAATCGTCATGGCGGCTAAGGACCTTGTGTGGTTTTTATCAGGTCGCGAATGCTGTACGGCTGCCTTGCATGATTGGCCCGGCGGGCTTTAGTGTCCATGTGCGTTGGCAGTGGTCGAACCACTTTGTTTTTCAGGGCAGGCCGGGCTTTTTCCAAAAAATCAGTTTTTTCAAACGCTTGGCGGGCACGCAGGAATAGCCGGACAAATGGCACAGGGCTGGTCATACCAGTGGGAGGAAGCATGCAGGACACGCAAGCGGGGCGTCGGCCCCAGGTGGCGGACCTGGTCTGCGCACGGATCGAGCGGCTGATCGTCGACGGGGTATTCAAGACCGGCCAGTTGCTGCCCTCGGAACGGCGCCTGACGGCCAAACTCGGGGTTTCGCGCACGGCCCTGCGCGAGGGCCTGAAACTGCTGCGGGCGCGGGGCATCATCGACACTCGACAGGGCCGCGGCTCCCAGGTGGCGCAACTGTCGGCTCCGGCGGCGCAGTCGCCGCTGATGCATCTGTTCAGCTCCCAGCCCCGCACCCTCTACGACCTGCTGGAAGTGCGCAGCCTGCTTGAAGGCGAGTCGGCGCGGCTGGCGGCCCTGCGCGGCACCGAAGCGGATTTCGTGCTGATCGAGCGCGCCTACCAGGCCCTGCTGCAGGCCCATGAACAGGCCCTGGAGCCCGCCGCCCTGGCGCGCCTGGACCACGCCTTTCACCTGGCGATCTGCGAGGCCTCGCACAACCCGGTGCTGGTACAGACCCTGGGCTCGCTCACCGACCTGCTGCTGAATTCGGTGTTCGCCTCGGTCAACAACCTCTATCACCGCCCGGCGCCCAAGCGCCAGATCGACCGCCAGCATGCGCGGCTGTACAACGCAGTCACCGGGCGCCTGCCGGAACAGGCGCGCAAGGCGGCGGTGGCGCATATCCAGGGCATTGCCCGCAACCTCAGGGACATCGAGGACGAAGAACAGCGGCTGGTGCGCGCTACCTTGCGTTTGCAGGGCTGGGAGTGAGGGGCCGACCATCAGTCGCGTGCGCCGTGGCCGGGCGGTGCCTTGGCCTAACCTGTGGGGACTCGGCCCGAGCGGGGCGCTCGGTGAAGCACCCGCCCAAAGGCCCGAGCCTTGAACCCTAGGAGCCATGCCATGTCCACGCAAACCTGTGCCTGCCCGGCCTGTACCTGCAAGCTGGGCGCCCATGCCATCGTCCGTCACGGCAAGCACTACTGCTGCCAGGCGTGCGCCGACCATCACGCCCACGGCGAGCCTTGCGCTTCCACCGAAGGCTGCAAATGCGCCAAGGGCGCCCACGGCTGAGAGGGGTTCGGCGGGTGGGGCCGTGCGGCTCCACCCGCGTTGCTGCGTCCTAGACCGAAGGGCGCCAGGTGACGTTTTCGATACCGAACTTTTCGGCCATGGGCTTGCTGGTCTTCTTCACCCGTTCGCGGCCGAAACGTCCTATCCGACCCACTCCAGCGTCGCAACTGGCCCAGTGCCAGGCCTCGGCGTTGTCCATCTTTTCCTGGCGGATGATGAAGGACTTGGGGGCGCCGTGGAGGGTGTATTCGATGACGAAAAGTTTTGCGTTGTTCATAAAGCCTTTGTTCCTCCCTGTGATCTTTTAGTGATCCTGGCGCGGCGGAAAAATTCACTCTGATTGTCCGCCCGGGCTACCGACGGTCATGGGCCGCCAGCCGCTCTATCCGAATGGATTCCCGAGCGGCGCCCAGGCCTTCATCCGGATGGGCGCGGCAGCGGTTGGCGGCGCCCCGGGCGGCTAGTTACCATGGGCGCCCGCCGACCTGCCGCGACCTTGCCATGGCCCTAGCCGCACCCCCCGACCTCAGCGACCCCGCGATCCCGGTGCAACCCCTGGCCCGCACCTATCCGCGGGGCTTGTTCATCGAGCCCCATGAACACGATTGGGGCCAGTTGCTCTACGCCATGAGCGGGGTGATGTGGGTCGAGACGCCCCATGAAGCCCTGGTGGTGCCGCCCCAGCGCGCGGTGTGGTTGCCGCCGGGGGTGAGCCACGGGATTCGCGTGGTCAGCGACCTGCAGATGCGCAACATCTATTTGCGCCCGTCCCTGGCGGCGACCCTGGACCCCAGCGTCCAGGTGCTGCAGGTGGACAACCTGCTGCGCGAATTGATCGTGCGCCTGGTGGAACTCGACCCGCCGCAGCCGGAGTACTACGAGGCGCTGGTGGGGCTGGCCCTGCTGGAACTGCGCCGGGCTCGTCGCTCGCAATTGAAGATAGCCCTGCCGGACGCCTCCGACCGGCGCCTGGGCAGCCTGTGCCAGGCGGTGATGGCGGCGCCGTCCCTGGCCATCTCCTTTGAACAGCACGCCGATGCGGCGGGGGCCAGCGTGCGCACCCTGGCGCGGCTGTTCAAGGAGCAGTTGGGCGTGGGCTTTGCCGAATGGCGGCGCCAGGTGCAACTGGCCACTGCTGCCGCCGAGCTGATCCAGGGTGTACCGGTGAGCCGCATTGCCCGGGAGCTGGGTTATTCCCCCAGCAGCTTCAGCGACATGTTCCGCCGGGAACTGGGGGTCGCGCCTTCCCAGTACGCCAGCGCCAGCCAGGTGTAGCCGCTGCCACAGGCTCGGGCCGCGTTCGGACGAGCGGCTCCGCAGGAGACGCGGCAATCTCAAACCCGCCATAGGTTCGTCGGGATATCGCCAAGCAAGGCCCTTCGGTCCTTTTCGCAGCTTCGCAGGCTCAGCAGCGGCTACAGGGACTGCCTGGCGTCGTGTAGCCGCTGCCGCAGGCTCGGGCCGCGTTCGGACGAACGGCTCCGCAGGAGACGTGAAGATCCGGAGAGCGCCGGATGTGCATCAGGCGGACGCCAGCCAAGCGACCGCCAGGGTTTCGGCCTTGGCCGAAATCCTGAAGCACTTGGCCGATGCCGCGGGACCGTGCCACCTAGACTGTGCCGCACACGCCACTTCACCCCGGCATGAGCCGCACGGCCTCTGGAGCGCAGCATGAACTACCTGATTTCCCTGGCCGCCGGCCTGTTGGTCGGCCTGCTTTACGGCGCCTTGCAGGTGCGTTCTCCGGCGCCGCCGGCAATTGCCCTGGTTGGCCTCTTGGGCATGCTCGGCGGTGAGCAGTTGTGGCCCCTGGGGCGCCAGTTGCTCGGCAGCTGGCTGTCCTGAACACGCATTTTTCCTTTCTCCCCCGACTCATGGAACCGACGATGAAAGCACTGCAATTTTCCGCCACCGGCGACCTCGCGGCCCTGCACGTAGTGGACCTGCCCACCCCGGTACCGGGTGCTGGCCAGGTGCTGGTGCGCATCAAGGCCTCGGGCCTCAACCCCAGTGATGTGAAGAACGTCCTCGGGCGCTTTCCCTACACCACACTGCCGCGGGTGCCCGGGCGGGACTTTGCCGGGGTGGTGGAGCAGGGGCCGGCGCAACTGCTGGGCCAGGAAGTCTGGGGCACCGGCAAGGAGCTGGGCTTCTTCGCCGACGGCAGCCATGCCCAGTACGTGGTGCTGTCCGCCCAGGGCGTGGCCCGCAAGCCACGGCACCTGAGCTTTGCCCAGGCCGCAAGCCTCGGGGTGCCCTACACCACGGCCTGGGATGCCCTGGAGCGCAGTGGCGTAGCCCGTGGCACCCGGCTGCTGGTGATCGGCGGCGGCGCGGTGGCCTCGGCGGCCCTGGCCCTGGCCAAGGTGCGCGGCGCCCGGGTGCTGGCGGCGGCGCGCCGGGTGGAGCAGGTCCAGGCGCTTGAAGCCCAGGGCTACCCGACCTTGCACCTGCAACAGCCGGAAACCCTGGCGGCCCAGGTGGCCGAAGTCTATGCCGGCGGTGCCGAGGTGATCTTCGACACCACCGGCTTCTGGCTGCCGGCCTCGGTGCCGGCCCTGGCCACCTTTGGCCGCATCGCCATCATCGCCGCCCCGGTGGACGGCCATGTGCAACTGCCGGCCCTGGCGCTGTACCGCAAGGGTGGCTCGGTGGTGGGGATCAACTCGCTGTTGTATGGCGTAGAGGCGTGCGCGGCGATGCTGGAGCAGTTCGGCCGCTATTTCGATGAAGGCCTGCTGCCGCTGCCGGAAGGCCTGGTGGAATCGCCGCTGGAGCGGGGGCTGGAGCGTTATGCCGAAGTGAACCAGGGGCGCGGCGAAAAAATCATCCTCATCCCCTGAGCGCAGCGGCCATCCCTGCGTAGGAGCCCGCTTGCTGGCGAAGGGGCCTTGAGATCGCTTTCGCCGGCAAGCCGGCTCCTACGGGGGATGCGTGCGCTGCGTGTCCTGTGTAGGAGCCAGCTTGCTGGCGAAGGGGCCCTTGAGATCGCCTTCGCCTGCAAGCCGGCTCCTACGGGGGATGCGTGCGCTGCGTGTTCTGTGTAGGAGCCAGCTTGCTGGCGAAGAGGGCCTTGAGACCTCCATCGCCGGCAAGCGGAACGCCGCCTGGCCGCTCCCGGGAGAGAAATCAGGTCTCGGGCACGCCCTTTTCCCAGGCCGACCAGTTGCCGAGGATGTCCTGCACCAGGGGGTTGCCCGCCCGGTAGAGGTTTTCCAGGGCCGGGACAAAGCCGCCCTGGTCGGCGTACTTGAGCAGGTTGTCCACTTCGCTGGCCCCCGGGGCCGGGCGGTCGAAGTCGGAACCGGCGCGCACCACCGCCAGGCGCTGGATGTCCAGTAGGCCCTCGCGGCTGGCCCGCAGCAAGGCTTCGTAGGTGGAGTTGTCTTCCTGCTGGGTGGTGCAATAGGTGCCTTTGTTGTCGGTCAGCAAGCGGGTCCAGACCTCAGCCCGTTCGCTCAGGCGGGTGCCGGAAAACCAGGTATTGCCCGCCAGGGTGTCGCAACGGGTCACCACCGGTGGCTGGTTGGCCGGGGCCTTGGGGTATTTCAGGCGCCAGGCCGCCGACTCCTTGCTCTCGCTCAGGGCCACGTTGCGGCTCAGGGCGAAGGCCTTGGCCTGGAGCTTGGGGTTCAGCTCGAAGACTTCGGTCTTGTAGTCCAGGGGCGGTTTTTCGTTCGGCCCCTTGGTGTTGATCCCCAGGTAGCCGGTGGGCCAGCCCTCGGGCGCATCCCGGGAGTCGATTTCCCACTGGGTGCCGAACTCCACCAGGTAATGGGCCCAGGCGGCGGTGCCGATGGTGCCGTGCTGGGGGCTGATGCCGGCGATCCCGGCAATCAGGAAATAGCTTTTGCGCAGGTCGAATTTGGGCGACAGGGCCAGCGCCAGGGTCGACGCCGCGGCGTTGGTCTGGCCCATGCCGGTGGTCAACAGGCACACGTCCCGGTCATTGCAGCGAATGCTCGGGTACTCCGCCGCCAGCCCCGGCACGCGGATCTCGCGCTTGAGCTCCAGGCGCTCGATCCAGTGCTGCGCTTCCGGCGCGAACATGCTGATCAGCACCACCTTGGGCTTGATCGGTGCCTCACTGGCCCAGGCGCCGCTAGCCACCAGTGCACTCAAGCCCATTGCCCACGAAACCTTTTGAATCCCACGCATACAACCTCCATGACTGCCGTTAATTGGCGCTTATCCTGCCTGATCCAGGTTGCAACTCAGCGCAACCTGTTCCGTCTTGGCACTGCTCTAGAACTGATAGCCCACCCCCGCGTAATAGCCCCAGCCATTGGAGCGGGCACGGAACTCGCCATCACCGAAATTCAGCACGCTGCCATCCTCCCAGTTGCCGCCGTTGTGGAAGTAGCGGCCCACCAGGGTGAAGCGCAGGTGGGTGAAGGAATAGAGCAGCACGTTGGTGGCCACCGTGGCATTGGCGGTGCGGGCCGGGTTGTCCTTGTGCAGGTCGGAGCCGAAATCGAAATTGGTGAAGCCGATGTAGGTCAGCGAGGCGCCGTTGCTGAAGCTGTCGATGGGCACGATGTATTTCAGCTGGGCGCGATAGCCGTCCCAGGAATACTCGTTGCTGGCGCCGTAGTTTTCCCACTGGTAGCGGCCGTAGAAGTTGGCCGAGAGGTTGACCCGCGAATGGGTGTCGATGTCGGTGCCCAGGCCGCTGTACAGGGTGTTGGCGCGGTTGGCGGTGCGGCTGCCGTGGTCGTAGATCCAGTCGAAGGCCACGTACCACTCCTTGAACGGGCCGATGGCCAGGCTGCGGCCGGCCAGGTAGTCGATGGAGATTCGCGGCTCGTGCTCCATGAACAGCGGCGAGCCGTGGTCCCAGATGCCCTTGTCGTGGCTGTTGCCGATGTCGAGGATCTTCGGCAGGTCGATGTAGCCGTACAGCTCGAAGGGGCCCTTGCGCCCGAAGTATTCGTATTCCAGGTAGATGTCGTCTGCCGGGCGCGGGCCGAAGCTGATGTCCTTGCTGCCGATGAGCATCAGGTCCTGGTTGTACCAGTCGGAGAGGTAGGCGCCCTGTTTGGCCGGTTGTACATCGGCGCTCAGGCTTTCGCCCTGGGCCGAGTCGTCCGCCGGGGCGGCGGGGGGCTGGGCGAAGGCGCTGGGTAGACCCGTAACGCCGGCCAGCCACAACGAAACAGCCAGGGTACGGCAGGACGCATGGCGTCGCAGAGGGTTGAGCATGGAAAGTCCCTGTTCTTGCAGTGTGAAGTCCCTTGTGCTCGACACTTCGAAAGAAGGCGGCGAACACCCACAAAATTACAACTCGCAAACGTTTGCATATGGCGTACCAACTTGAAACAGCGGCTTGCGACAAAGGCGTGAATGGCCGCGGGATTGGCGCTTGGGGCGGGGTGCGTGCCGATGGCGGGGAGGGCCGGGCGCTGCAGGCCTGGGCAATGCCCGGCCCCCAGGCCCGGCGCTGGTGCAGGCGCGCAATGCTAGAGTGCGCCACTTACCCGCCACCACCTCGGGAGTGACCATGGAGCTGTCCGACCACCTGCTGATGCTTGAACGCCAGTTGCAACAGGCCGAAGTGCGTGCCGATCGCCAGGCGCTGGAGGCCTTGCTGGCCGATGACTTTCTTGAGTTCGGCGCCAGCGGCGGGCGCTGGGACAAGGCCCAGGTGCTGGCCAGCCTGCCGCAGCAGGTGTTCATCGAACGGCGCATCAGCGAGTTCGCCGTGCAGTGCCTGGGGGCCGACCTGGCCCAGGTCACCTACCTGTGCCATAACGCCGCAGCGCCCGGGCGGGCGGCCAGCAGTGCCTGGCGCAGCTCGCTGTGGCGCTGCCAGGAGGGGCGCTGGCAGATGCTGTTCCATCAGGGCACGCCGCGGCCAAGTGCCTGAGGGCTCTGCTAGAATCCCGGTCCCAGACTTGACGAGGTGCCCCATGAGCGAGCCGATTCGCCTGACCCAGTACAGCCACGGAGCCGGTTGCGGCTGCAAGATTTCGCCCCAGGTACTGGAGGTGATCCTGGCCGGCAGCGGGGCGCAGAACCTCGACCCCAAGCTCTGGGTCGGCAATGCCTCGCGCGATGACGCGGCGGTGTACGCCATCGATGAAGAGCGCGGCGTGGTCTCCACCACCGACTTCTTCATGCCCATCGTCGACGACCCCTTCGACTTCGGCCGCATCGCCGCCACCAACGCCATCAGCGACATCTACGCCATGGGCGGCGACCCGCTGATGGCGATTGCCATTCTCGGCTGGCCGGTGAACGTGCTGGCCCCGGAAATCGCCCGTGAGGTGATCCGCGGCGGCCGCGCGGTGTGCGACGCGGCAGGCATTCCCCTGGCGGGCGGCCACTCAATCGACGCGCCGGAGCCGATCTTCGGCCTGGCGGTCACCGGGCTGGTGGAAAAGCGCTTCATGAAACGCAACGACACCGCCACCGCCGGTTGCCTGCTGTACCTGACCAAGCCCCTGGGGATCGGCGTGCTCACCACCGCCGAGAAAAAGGGCAAGCTGCGCAGCGCCGACATCGGCCTGGCCCGGGACTGGATGTGCACCCTGAACAAGCCCGGCAGCCGTTTCGGCAAGCTCGAAGGGGTGACCGCGATGACCGACGTCACCGGTTTCGGCCTGCTCGGGCACCTGGTGGAAATGGCCGATGGCAGTGGCCTGACCGCGCGCATTCACTACGACCGCGTACCGCGCCTGCCGGGGGTCGAGTACTACCTGGACCAGGGCTGCGTGCCCGGTGGCACCTTGCGCAACTACAGCAGCTACGCCGACAAGGTCGGGCGGGTGCAGGAACTGCACAAGCGCGTGCTTTGCGACCCGCAGACCAGTGGCGGGCTGCTGGTGGCGGTGACCCCGCAAGGCAATGCCGAGTTCCTCGCCCTGGCGGCGGAGCTGGGCTTGGAACTGGCGCCCATCGGTGAACTGGTGGAGCGACAGAGCCACGCGGTCGAGGTGTTCTGATGCCTTTTGACTGCACCGATTACCGTGAAATTTTCCTCAACGACCGGCCGATGATGGACACCCGCGCGCCGATCGAATTCACCAAGGGCGCCTTTCCCGGGGTGCTCAACCTGCCGCTGATGACCGACCAGGAACGCCAGCGGGTCGGCACCTGCTACAAGCAGCAGGGCCAGCAGGCGGCAATTGTCCTGGGCCATCAACTGGTGTCCGGCGACATCAAGCAACAGCGCGTCCAGGCCTGGGCCGATTTCGCCCGGGCTCACCCCGACGGCCTGCTGTACTGCTTCCGTGGCGGCCTGCGCTCGCAGATCGTCCAGCAGTGGCTCAGGGAAGCGGGCATTGACTACCCGCGGGTCGGCGGCGGCTACAAGGCCATGCGTACCTTCCTCCTGGACACCACCGAACAGGCCCTGCAGCAGTGCGATTTCGTCCTCCTGGGGGGCATGACCGGCACCGGCAAGACCCAAGTGCTGGGCCAGTTGGACAACGCCCTGGACCTGGAAGGCCACGCCAACCACCGCGGCTCCAGCTTCGGCCGCCGCGCCACCGGCCAGCCGAGCAACATCGACTTCGAAAACTGCCTGGCGGTGGACCTGCTGAAAAAGCGTGAGCGCGGCGTGCAGAGCTTTGTTCTGGAAGACGAGAACCGCATGATCGGCAGTTGCGCCTTGCCGCTGCCGCTGTACCAGAGCATGCAGGGCTTGCCCATGGTCTGGCTGGAGGACAGCCTGGCCAACCGGGTGCAAAGGATCCTCGACGACTACGTGGTCAACCTCTGCGCCGAGTTTGTGGCGGTGCATGGCGAACAGGGCTTCGCGCTGTTCGCCGAACGCCTGCTGGAAAGCCTGAACAAGATCCACAAACGCCTGGGGGGCGAGCGTCACCAGCGCCTGTTCCTGCTGATGGAAGCCGCGCTGGCGGAACAGGCCCGCAGCGGCGACGTGGAACGGCACCGGGCCTGGATCGAAGGCTTGCTGGGCGAATACTACGACCCGATGTACGCCTTCCAGCGCGAGAGCAAGGGCGCGCGGATCGAGTTCAGCGGCGAGCACGGCGCCGTGCTCGATTACCTGTGCCAGCGCTCACCGCGCTGATTCGTTCGCCGGCAAGCCGGCTCCTACAGGGCAGCTCCCACCAACCGTAGGAGCTGGCTTGCCAGCGAAGGGGCCCGCGAGATCGCCTTCGCCGGCAAGCCGGCTCCTACATGGGCAGCTCCCCACCGACCGTAAGAGCTGGCTTGCCAGCGAAAGGGCCCTCCAGCCCTACAACAACACCGCACCAATCAACCCGCAGACAATCCCCACCAGCATGGTCAGCACGGCCACGGTCACCAGTACTCGGGCATCGAAATCCTTGCGCAGCATCAGCAGCGACGGCAGGCTGATGCTCGGCAGGGTCATCAGCAGGGCCACCGCCGGCCCGGTGCCCAGGCCCAGGGTCATCATGGTCTGGACGATGGGAATCTCTGCCGCCGTGGGGATCACGAACAGGGTCCCGGCGATCGCCAGCGGCACCAGCCACCACAGGCTGTCACCCATGGCACCGTCGATATGGGGGAACAGCCAGACCCGCGCCGCGCCCAGCACCAGTACCGCCAGCACGTAGATCGGAATGGTGCTCCAGAACAGTTGCCACAGGGTCTTGCCCCAGCGGCTGAGGAACGGCTGATCGTTCACCGTGCTGGCTTCCACCACCGCATCCACTGCGGCTTCCGGCAGTTGTTCGGGGCCGGCGACCCGTTGCGCCACCAGCGACACGCCCAGCACCAGGACAATCCCCGCCACTAGGCGCAGAGCGGAAAAGCCCCAGCCCAGGACAAAGCCCATGAACACCAGGGTCGCCGGGTTGAGCACGGGGTTGGCGATCCAGAACGCCAGCGCCGCGCCCACCGAAACCTTCTGCCGCCGCAACCCGGCAGCCACCGGGGCGGCGCAGCAGGAACACATCATGCCCGGCAGGGCGAACAGGCCGCCGCGCAGGGTCGAGCCGAAGCCGGCACGGCCGAATAGGCGCAGCAGCCAGTCCCGGGGAATCAATACCTGCAACAGGGAACCCAAGATCACCGCCAGCACCGCAGCCTTCCAGATGGCCAGGAAGTACACCTGGGAATAGGCCAGGGCGGCGCTCCAGGGCGAGCTTTGCTGATCGTTGAGGATCGAGGCGCCGATGCTGTGGCTGTCGGCGGCGACAAAGGCCTTGAGGTAGTAGGGCGACCACTTCACGTAGTACAGGCCGATGGCGGTGATGATCAGGAACAGCAGGGGTTTGCACCAGAACGCCCAGCCGCGGTTGGGCTGGGTGGAGGCGAGGTTGGACATGAAAGGTATTCCGCACGAGGACAATAAGCGCGAATTGTAGCCGCTGGCGCCGGCGCGCCGCGAACCGATCTCGTCCGGCCTTGCCTGGCGATCTCCCGTCGGAGCGCTGTCGGCCTTGAGAGCGCCGCGTCCCTGCGGGCCGTTCGTCCGAACGCGGCCCGAGCCTGCGGCAGCGGGGAGCGATTTTCAGAGGGTGCGAATCGAGGTGCGGATGGCCCGGGCGCATTCGATCACCGAGGGCGCGAGTTTGCGTTCGGCTTCTTCCAGGGTCCAGCGGCTGCTGGGCACCACCACGTGCACCGCGGCCACCGGCAGGCCCTGGCTGCCGAGGATCGGCGCGGCAATGCTCATGTCCCCCAGGAACAGCTCTTCCGGGTTCAGGGCGTAGCCGCGACGCTGGGTGGCGTCGATCTCGCGCTGGATGTCCGCCAGTTCGGTCAGGGTGTGCCGGGTGTGGGCCTTGCGCTCGCTGGCTTCGAGAATCTGGGTGGCCTCGGCGGCGGGCAGGGCGCTGAGGTAGGCGCGGCCCGAGCCGGTGCAGTACATCGGGATACGACTGCCGATGGGCATGTGGATGGGGATGAACTTGGGCGCCACGAAGCGCGCTACATAGACCATGTCCAGGCCATCGGGCTCGGTGAGGTTGGTGGTTTCCCCGGTGACCTGGGCCAGCTCGGCGAGGAAGGGGTTGGCCACGTCCACCAGGGTGTCGGCTGCCAGGTAGTTGTAGCCGATCTCCATCACCCGCGGGGTCAGCTGGAAGCGCTTGGTCTGCGGGTGCTTACGCACGTAGCCCAGCTGTTCCAGGGTGTGGATCATGCGCTGCGCCGAGCTTTTGTTGATGTCGGCGGCCGTGGCGATTTCCGCCAGGTTCATGGTCCGTTGCGCGGCGTTGAAGGCCCGCAGCACCGCCAGGCCCTTCTCCAGTGACTGGTTGAAAAGGGAGTTGTTGTTATCGCTCATGACCAGTCCTTTCAGGTTATTTTGTGTTTTGAATATCGATATTCGATATTTATAAATCTCTTTACGATTTTTGTAAATTGTTTATAGTCGGGTTCATGCCTCCTGCCTTCCACACCAGAGGCTATCCATCACGGACTTCAAACAATAAAACCGTCCAATGGGAGATTCGCCATGCACACCCGCACTCGCGTCCTTGCACCCGCTGTTTTCGCATTCTGTTGCGCCCTTGGCCTGGGCCTTTCGGCGTCGGTCCAGGCCGAGCCGCTGTACAAGGTCGGGGCCACCGCCACCGGTATTCCCTTCACCTTCCTTGACGTCAAGAGCCAGAGCATCGAGGGCATGATGATCGATGCCGCCCGGGCCGTGGGCAAGGCCGGCGGTTTCGCCGTGGACATCCAGCAGACCACCTTCGCCGCACTGATCCCCTCACTGACCTCGAACAAGATCGACATCATTTCCGCTGCCATGCTGCGCACCCCGGTGCGCGAGAAAGTGGTGCAGTACTCCGACCCGGTGTTCAGCTACGGCGAGGGCCTGATCGTCAAGGCCGACGACGCCAGCGACTACCGCCGCATGGAGGACCTGGCCGGGGAAACCGTCGGCGCCCAGGTCGGCACGGTGTTTATCGACGAGTTGAACAAGCGCGGGATCTTCAAGGAAGTGCGCGGCTATGACTCGATTCCCGATCTGATGCGCGACCTGGCCCTGGGGCGGATCAAGGCCGGTTTCGCCGACCGGCCGATCCTCGCCTACCAACTGGCCCAGGGCACCCAGAACAAGGTGCGGCTGGTCAAGGGCTACCAGCCGGTGGTCATGGGCGATGTCTGCCTGATCGTGCGCAAGGGCGATGCCCAGACCCTGGCCGAGGTCAATCGCGGGATCGCCGCGATCAAGGCCGACGGCACCCTGGACCGCATCATCGAGCACTGGAAGCTCAACTGATCCAGTCGCGGCCCGGCGCCTGGCCCGGGTCCCTTTCCTGCTGATTAAACGGGTCTCTCCATGTTTCTCCAGAACGCTCTGGACTTCCTGCCCATTCTGTTGAAAGGCGCAGTGGTCACCCTGCAGGTCACCGTTGGCTCCTTCGTGCTCAGCTCGCTGATCGGCCTGGTCTTCGCCTTGATGATGGTGTCCAAGGTGCGCTCGGTGGCGTTGTTCGCCATCGGCGTGGTCAACGTCATTCGCGGGCTGCCGATCATCGTCCAGCTGTTTTACATCTACTTCGTGCTGCCGGATTTCGGCATCCAGCTCACCGCCATGCAGGCCGGGGTGATCGGCCTGGGCATCGCCTACTCGGCGTACCAGGCGGAAAACTTCCGCGCCGGTATCCAGGCCATCCACCAGGGCCAGATCGAGGCCGCCGAATCCATCGGCATGCGCGGGCCGATGATCATGCGCCGGGTGGTGCTGCCCCAGGCACTGCGCATCGCCTTGCCTCCCTATGGCAACACCCTGGTGATGATGCTCAAGGACTCGTCCCTGGTGTCCACCATCACCGTGGCCGAGATGACCCGGGCCGGGCAGCTGATCGCTTCCTCGACCTTCGAGAACATGACCGTCTACACCCTGGTGGCCTTGCTCTACCTAGCCCTGAGCCTGCCGCTGTCCTTTGCCCTGCGCCGCCTGGAGGCGCGCATCAGCACCCGGAGAAAGCCATGATCCAGATCAAGGGCGTACACAAGAGCTTTGGCAACGTGGCGGTGCTCGAAGGCATCGACCTACAGGTGCACAGCGGTGAAGTGGTGTGCCTGATCGGGCCCTCGGGGTCCGGCAAGTCGACCCTGCTGCGCTGCATCAACGGCCTGGAAAGCTACGAGCAGGGCGACATCCTGGTGAGCGGGGCGCGGGTCGACCGGCAGGCCAAGAGCATCCATGAACTGCGTACCCGGGTGGCCATGGTGTTCCAGCGCTTCAACCTGTTTCCCCATCGCACGGCCTTGCAGAACGTCACCGAGGGGCCGATCTACGTCAAGAAACAGGACCCCCGGCAAGCACGCCTGCGGGCCGAGGCGCTGCTGGAAAAGGTCGGCCTGGCCCATCGCATGCACGCCTACCCGGACGAGCTCTCCGGCGGCCAGCAGCAACGGGTGGCCATTGCCCGGGCGCTGGCCATGGACCCGGAGGCGATTCTCTTCGACGAACCGACTTCGGCGCTGGACCCGGAACTGGTGGGCGAGGTGCTGGCGGTGATGCGCAAGCTGGCCGACGAGGGCATGACCATGATCGTGGTCACCCATGAAATGGGCTTTGCCCAGGACGTGGCAGACCAGGTGTGCTTCCTCCACAGCGGGCGCATCGTCGAGGCCGGCCCGGCCCGAACCGTGCTCAGCACCCCGAGCCACCCGCGCACCCAGGACTTCCTGCGGCGCTTGCTCAACCAGGGCGCGGAGGTGCAGGCATGAGCGCATCCGAGCCCCTGCGCATGCCGCCCTCGCTGTGGGCGGCCACGGCCATGCCGGCCGAGCACACCCCGGCACTGGCCGAGGACCGGGAGGTCGATGTGGCGATTGTCGGCGCCGGCTACACCGGGTTGGTGAGCGCCCTGCGCCTGGCCCAGAGCGGTGCCAGCGTCTGTGTGCTGGATGCCGGCGAGCCCGGCTGGGGCGCCTCCGGGCGCAACGGTGGGCAAGTGATCCCCGGGCTCAAGTTCGACCCCGAGCAACTGCTGGCCAAGTTCGGCCCGGTACAGGGCGAGGCGCTGATCGATGCCGTGGGTGGCGCGGCCGATGAAGTGTTCGAGCTGATCAAGGAACACGGCATTCGCTGCGACGCCACCCGCAAGGGCTGGATCCAGCCGGCGTTTTCCGGCGCGGCGATGCACACCCTGGAGCAGCGCGCCGAGCAGTGGCGCCAGCGCGGCGTGGCCGTGGAGTTGCTGGACAAGGCCGCCGTGAGCCAGCGCATCGGCAGTTCGCAATACCTGGGCGGCTGGGTCGACCCGCGGGCCGGCAGCCTGCACCCGCTGAACTACGCCCGGGGCCTGGCCCGGGTGGCGATGGGGCTGGGGGTGAGCATTCACGGCCAGAGCCGGGTCCGGAAGCTGCAGCGCGATGGCGGGCGCTGGACCCTGGAGACCGACCGCAGCGCTCGGGTGCGTGCCTCGAAGGTACTGCTGGCGACCAATGGCTACACCGACGACTTGTGGCCGGGGTTGCGCCAGACGGTGATCGCCGCCAACAGTTTCATCATCGCCACCCGGCCGCTGCCTGCCGAGCTGCGCCAGAGCATCCTGCCGGGCGGCGAGGTGTGTTCCGATGCCCGGCGCCTGCTGCTGTATTTCAAGCAGGACGCCCAGGGGCGCCTGCTGCTGGGTGGGCGCGGGCCGTTTTCTGAGCCGCGCCGGGATGCCGACTGGAACCACCTGGAGCGTTCGTTGCTGAACCTGTTTCCGCAATTGGCGGGCGTCCCCATCGAGTATCGCTGGAGCGGGCGCGTGGCCCTGACCCCGAGTTTTCTGCCGCAGTTGCACGAGCCGGCGCCGGGGCTGTCGATCCTGCTGGGCTACAACGGGCGCGGCATTGCCTTGTCGACCCTGCTGGGCAAGCACCTGGCGGCGCGGCTGACGGGAGCGGGGCAGGGTTTTCCTTTCCCGGTCACGCCATTGCGGCCGATTCCGCTGCACGGCTTGCAACGCCTCTACCTGGGAGCGGGGATAGCCTGGTACCGGTTGCTCGACGCCCTGGGCTGATCAGCTCGGGCAGTCCTGCTCACCGTCATCCAGGCCCTGCTTGTAGCTCTGGCTGTGCAGGCTGGCCTTGCCGTTGCGCCAGGTCAGGGTCAGCACGTACAGCGAGTCGAAGTCGCTGGAGGCCCAATCCTCGGTAATCGGGCGCTTCTCGCCCACGGCTTCTTCGGCGACCTTGTTGATCAGCTCCGGCAGATAGCCGTGGGACCAGGCGGTGTAGATGATCGAGTTGTGGTAGCGGTCATGCAGCAGCTCGTCCGCCAGGTCGCTGGTGTCATTGGCGGCAAAGTCGATGTTCACCGGCAGGCCGAGCTTGATGGCGCTGGGGCTGATGGTCATCAGCGGGCGGATATAGCTGTAGGAGTTGTCCAGCTCGCCTTCCTCGACGTTGCGCGTGGGGTTGGCGGCGAACACGTACTGCGCCTTGCCGAATTTCTCCGGCAGCAGCGAGGCCAGGTCGATGGCCCGGTTCAGGCCCTGGCAGTTGAGCTGCCCGAGGCCGCCGGCGGGCTTTTCCGCGTGGCGCAGGAACACCAGGGTCTGGGTGCCGTCCACCGGTTGCGCGCGGCTGGCGCTGGATTCCAGGGACAGGCACAGGGCGCCGCCCAGCAACAGGGCCGGCAACGGCAGGTAGCGGCGGTGCTTGAAGTGGCGGGCAAGGCGGCGGGGCAGGTTCATGGTGCGGTCATTCTTCAAGTGCGATGCGTGAGGCTGACAAACCCATGTTCCCTGTCGTTGCTCATGGCCTGATCGGGCCGTGGCTTATGAGTCCCTGAACGGCTTTTGGTTCGATTGCAGGCAGCTTAAGCGCTGCATGTTGCCGATTTAAGAAAACCCGGCGGATAATTCCCCGCCGTTGCCCATCCGTGGCGCCGCCCCCTTTTGATTGAGACTGGAAGCCTGTCATGAGCGATCTTTCCGCCTTTGCCGTCACCCAGAAATGGCCTGCGCAATTCCCTGAGTGGATTCAGTTGTATTCCTTGCCGACCCCCAACGGGGTCAAGGTCTCGATCATGCTCGAAGAGATCGGCCTGCCCTACGAGGCGCATCGGGTCAGCTTCGAGACCCAGGACCAGATGACCCCGGAGTTCCTCAGTGTCAGCCCGAACAACAAGATCCCGGCGATTCTCGACCCCCACGGCCCGGGGGACCAGCCGCTGGCGCTGTTCGAGTCGGGGGCGATCCTGATCTACCTGGCGGACAAGAGCGGGCAACTGCTGGCCCAGGAGTCGGCGGCGCGTTATGAAACCATCCAGTGGCTGATGTTCCAGATGGGCGGCATCGGCCCGATGTTCGGGCAGGTGGGGTTCTTCAACAAGTTTGCCGGCAGGGAGTACGAGGACAAGCGGCCGCTGGAGCGCTACGTGAACGAGGCCAAGCGTCTGCTGGGGGTGCTGGACAAGCACCTGGGGGGGCGCGAGTGGATCATGGGCGAGCGCTACACCATTGCCGATATCGCGACCTTTCCGTGGATTCGCAATCTGATCGGGTTCTATGAGGCGGGTGAATTGGTGGGCATCGACAACTTCCCCGAGGTCAAGCGAGTGCTGGCCAAATTCGTGGCGCGCCCGGCGGTGATCCGCGGGTTGGAGATTCCCAAGGTTTCTTGACGCACGCACGCCCTGTAGCCGCTGCCGCAGGCTGTGCACGAGCGCGCAGCGGTGGCGGCGATCCCAAGAATGCCAGGGGGGTGTCTGGGGGCGCCCAGCCAGGGCCTGCGTACCGAACGCAGCCCGCTCTTTCGCAGCCTCACCCTGGCTCGGCAGCGGCTACAGCCAACGTTGTGCCTCATAACGCTGGGCCTTATTAAGAAACAGGAATTTTTGCATGCGCCCCTTAAGTTTCAAGCAAGTCGATGTCTTCAGCTCGACTCCCCTCAAAGGCAACCCCTTGGCCGTGGTATTCAACGCTGACGAGCTCAGCACCGAGCGCATGGCCACCTTCGCCAACTGGACCAACCTCAGCGAAACCACCTTTCTGCTCCAGCCCCGCGATCCCCGGGCCGACTACCGCCTGCGGATCTTCACCACCACCCAGGAATTGCCCTTCGCCGGCCACCCGACCCTGGGCAGTTGCCACGCCTGGCTCGAAGCCGGCGGCGTGCCCCGGGGCGAGGAGATCATCCAGGAGTGCGAAGTGGGCCTGGTGCGCATCCGCCGCCAGGGCGATCAGTTGGCCTTTCTCGCGCCGCCGCTGCTCAAGGCCGGCCCGGTGGAGCCCCAGGTGCTGGAGCAGGTGCGCCGTGGCCTGCGCCTTACGCCCGGGGACATCGTGCAGGCGCAGTGGGTCGACAACGGCGCCGGCTGGCTGGCGGTGATGCTCGGCGAACGCCAGCAGGTGCTGGACCTGCAACCGGACTACCCGGCGCTGATCGGTCTGGCGGTCGGGGTGATCGCGCCCTGTGACCCCGAGCGTGATGACAGCGACGCGCAGTTCGAGGTACGGGCCTTTATCGCCGGTGATGGCATGCCCGAAGACCCGGCCACCGGCAGCCTCAATGCCGGCATCGCCCAGTGGTTGCTGGGCGCCGGGCTGGCACCGGCTCGCTACCGCGTCAGCCAGGGCCTGAGCATGGGCCGGGCAGGGCGGATTGACGTGGAACAGATCGGCGATGAAATCTGGATCGGCGGCACGGCACGAACCTGCATCGAAGGGCACCTGCGGCTTTTCCCAAGCAGTGAGCAAACGTGCGAGAACACACCTTCGCCCACTGGACCGAGGCATCCATGAGCGCGCTGGCACCTGGCGATTTTGCAGGCACCGGCACGCACAAGCCGGCACGGCTCCTGTGCGCCTGGGCCCAGGTTGTGTCCTGGAAGGGCTGGATGCTGCGGGCAGGCCTGCTGGGTTTGCTGGCGCTTGATCCACTGCTTTGCATTGCACAAACCACAGCGGTCAAACAACCGCCCGGCCCGGCAACCTTGCCTGGTAATACACCGGGGAGCGAATCCGCGGCATCCGCCAGCGTGGCGGCCACGCCAGGGGACAACGGCGTGGCGGTGAATGCCACGTGCAACCTGCCGGTCAAGCCATCGGCCGGCAAAGTCGTGGAGATATATTGGACCCAGGGCCCGGAAAATCGTCGCGTGGTGGGCCGCGAGGCTGACCATTACGTCGATCTCAATCTGATCGTTCGAACTGTGGGTTACCGGCCTGGCGAGTGCATCGAAGCGACGATTCAGTCCGAAAACGCTGCCGATGAAGTTGCCGACCGGATCAAGAAGATCGTGCTCAGGGGAAAGGTTGACGATACCGGCATGGCCTACTTCAAAACGCCTCTGAAGGACTACACCCTCAATTTGCAGGGCAGCGAGCCGCCGTAGTGTGCACACCCCTGCGGGAGCCAGGAGCTGCTGCAAGCGGCCAACCGCCGAATTTGTCGCACGCAGGTTTTTCAATGGCGGCTGCCGCTGTTGCGTCAGATGGTCGCAGGCTGGCCGCGTCGAGTGACCGATACCCCTTGGATCGCGGGGCCTCAAGGGCATTGTTACGGCTTGGGCAAGACTCTCTTGAGCCGTGCGGGTTTGTACCGGGGCGGCTGCGGGCATAAGCTTTCAGCCTTTTTTCGCCATAGCTCGTGTTGTTTCGCGCTCAGCCTTAGGAAAAATCATGTCCAGCCAGTTCCCAGAAGCCCGTCCGCGTCGCCTGCGTCGCTCCGAACAACTGCGCAGCCTGTTCCAGGAAACCGAATTCACCCTCAACGACCTGGTGCTGCCGATTTTCGTCGAGGAAGAAATCGACGATTTCGTGCCGATCAAGAGCATGCCCGGGGTGATGCGCATTCCCGAATCCAGGTTGGCCGGCGAGATCGAGCGCTACGCCCGCGCCGGGATCAAGTCGGTGATGACCTTCGGCGTCTCCCACCACCTGGACTGCGACGGCAGCGACACCTGGAAGGAAAACGGCCTGGTGTCGCGCATGTCGCGCATCGCCAAGGATGCGGTGCCGGAGATGATCGTGATGTCCGACACCTGCTTCTGCGAATACACCGATCACGGCCACTGCGGGGTCATGCACGGCCATGAAGTGGACAACGACCAGACCCTGCTCAACCTCGGCAAGCAGGCGGTGGCCGCGGCCCGTGCCGGCGCCGATGTGATCGCGCCGTCGGCGGCCATGGACGGTCAGGTCCAGGCCATCCGCCGCGCCCTGGATGCCGCCGGCTTCACCCAGACGCCGATCATGGCCTATTCCACCAAGTTCGCCTCGGCGCTCTATGGCCCGTTCCGTGAAGCCGGCGGCAGCGCGCTCAAGGGCGATCGCAAGAGCTACCAGATGAACCCGATGAACCGCCGCGAAGCGGTGCGCGAGTCCTTGCTGGACGAGCAGGAAGGCGCCGACTCGCTGATGGTCAAGCCCGCCGGGGCCTACCTGGACATCATCCGCGACATCCGCGAGGCTTCGCGCCTGCCGGTGGCGGCGTACCAGGTCAGCGGCGAGTACGCGATGATCAAGTTCGGCGCCCAGGCCGGCGCCATCGACGAGCAGCGAGTGGTGCGCGAAACCCTGGGTTCGATCAAGCGCGCCGGTGCCGATCTGATCTTCACCTACTTCGCCATGGACCTGGCCCTGGCCGGGATCTGATCAGGCCCCGCAGCACTGCCACGAACGTCGCCCGGCGTTCGTGGCTATTGCCAAGACTTCCGCCTCTACATGACAATGCGATTCATTATCAAATATGAATCCTTACTGTCATGCCCGCCGACGACTTATCCCTGCGCTGTGCCGTCACCGACCTCTACACCCATCACCATGGCTGGCTGCAGGGCTGGTTGCGCCAGCGCCTGGGCAACGCCTTCGATGCCGCCGACCTGGCCCAGGACACCTTCGTGCGGGTGCTCAAGGCGCGCAACGCAGTGGAGATCCGTGAGCCGCGGCCCTACCTGTCGCGCATTGCCCGGGGCCTGCTGATCGATCTGTTTCGCCGGCGTTCCCTGGAGCAGGCCTACCTCGAAGCCCTGGCCCTGGTGCCCGAGGGCGAGCACCCGTCGCCGGAGGAGCAGAGCGTGCTGTTCCAGGCGCTGATGGAAATCGACCGGCTGCTGGATGGCCTGGGCCCCAAGGTGAAACAGGCTTTCCTGCTGTCCCAGTGCGACGGCCTGACCTACGAGCAGATCGCCGAGCGCCTGCAGATTTCCGTGCGCAGCGTGAGCAACTACATGGCCAAGGCCATGGAGCATTGCTGCCTGATGCAGATGCGGATGCAGCTGTCATGAGTTTCGCCGGCCTGCAACTGAGCGTCGGCGAGCGCCAGGCCATCAGCGGCGCGGCACGCTGGTACGCGCAATTGCGCTCCGGCAGCGCCAGCGAGCAGGAGCAGGCCGCCTGGCGCGAATGGCTGGCCGCCGACCCCTTGCACCGCCAGGCGTGGGAGCGCATGCAGCAACTGGGCGAGCAGATGTCGGCGCTGCCCGGCGGCCTGGCCGGTTCCACCTTGCGTGGGGCAGGGCGCTCGCGCCGCGAGCTGATGCGCAACCTGGTGGTGCTGGCCTCGGCCGGTTCCCTCGGCTGGCTGGGCTGGCGCAGCGACAGTGCCCAGCAACTGCTGGCCGATTATCGGACCCAGATCGGCGAGCGCCGGCAAGTGCGCCTGGCGGACGGCACTTCGCTGCTGCTCAACACCAACACCTCGATCAACGTGCAGTTCGACAGCCAGCAACGCAAGGTGCAGCTGTTGTGGGGCGAGATGCTGGTCAGCACCGCTGCCGATCCCTTGCAGCGGCCGTTCCGGGTCTTCACCCGGGACGCCGAGGTGCTGGCCCTGGGCACTCGCTTCGTGCTGCGCAGCGATGAGCGTGAGGAGCAGGTGGCGGTGCTGGAGCACGCGGTGCAGGTCAGCCTGGGCGCAGGCCTTGCGCCGCGTCGGGTCGAGGCCGGCCAGCAACTGGCGTTCAGCGCCGGGGGCTTTGCCGCGCTGCGGCCCAACGATGCCGCTGTGGGTGCCTGGCGCCAGGGCAGCATCATCGCCATCGACCGGCCCCTGGGGGAATTGCTGGCCGACCTGTCGCGCTACCGCCGCGGGGTTGTGCAGTGCGATCCACAGATTGCCGGGCTGAAGATCTCCGGGGCCTTCCCCATCGATGACACCGACCGCGCCCTGGCGGCGCTGGAAAGCGGTTTCTCCCTGCAGATCAAGCGCTACACCCGCTACTGGGTACGGGTTTCCGATAGCCGCGTGGGTTGAATCCGCGGGGCAAAAAAAAATTCAATGGTCTTTGCATGTTTGCCCCTCCTGGTCCGGCTTATCCCCCAGTGGATTCATTTTCGTTAGCGGGGAAGGCAAAGCATGTCTGATGTTCACAAGTCGAAGTTGGCCCAGGCGATCAAGGTCGGGCTTTGGGGCGCACTGGCGGTCTACGGTGCGGCACTGCTGCCGTTGACCGCAGTGGCGGCGAGCGAACAGACCGCGGTGCGCCGCTTCGATATTGCCGCCGGTGACCTGACCGAGGTTCTGAGCCGTTACGCCAGCGCTGCCGGCGCGGCAATTTCCTTCGATGCCCGGCAGACCGCCGGCCTGCGTTCGGCGGGGCTCAAGGGTGAATACGGGGTACAGGAAGGCTTTGCGCGGATTCTCGCCGGCAGCGGCTGGCAGGCCGAGCCGCAGAGCAACGGCAGCTTCGTGCTGCGCCCCGTGCCCCAGGGCAGCGGCGCTCTGGAGCTGGGCACCACCCAGGTGCAGGGCCAGGAGCTGGGGGCCACCACCGAGTATTCCGGTTCCTACACCACCGGCGCGGTCACCATCGGCAAGGGCCAGCACTCGCTCAAGGAAACCCCGCAGTCGGTGACCGTGATCACCCGCAAGATGCTCGATGACCAGAACCTCAACACCATTGACCAGGTGATGGAGAAGACCCCGGGCATCACCCTTTACGACTCGCCCATGGGCGGCAAGTATTTCTACTCCCGGGGCTTTCGCATGACCGGCCAGTACCAGTACGACGGCGTGCCCCTGGACATGGGTAGCAGCTACGTACAGGCCGACAGCTTCAGCAGCGACATGGCCTTCTATGACCGGGTGGAGATCCTGCGCGGCGCTGCCGGCATGCTCAAGGGCGCGGGCGGCACTGCCGGCTCGGTGAACTTCGTGCGCAAGCGCGGCCAGGCCACGCCGCACACCGAACTGACGATGTCCGCCGGCAGCTGGGACAACTACCGGGCCCAGGTGGACACCGGCGGGCCGTTGAACGATGCCGGTACCGTCCGCGGCCGGGCGGTGGTGACCCAGCAGACCCGGCAGTACTTCTACGACCTGGGCGAGCGCAAGGACCAGGTCTACTACGGCGCCCTGGATTTCGACCTCAGCGACGCCACCACCCTGGGCCTGGGCATGGCCTATGAAGACGTCGACTCGCGCCCGTGCTGGGGCGGCCTGCCGCGCTACAGCGACGGCAGCGACCTCAAGCTGGGCCGTTCCACCTGCCTGAACACCGCCTGGAACAACTCGCGCAGCAAGCGCGCGACCTATTTCGCCGACCTGCGCCAGCAACTCAACGACGACTGGGCGCTGAAGGTGGCCGGGGTCTACACCCGCAATACCCAGGATATCGAGTACGCCTTCCCCAGCGGTTCGGTGCCGGTGGGGGCCAGCCGTTCCAGCACCCTGATGCTGGGCAGCATCTACGACTATGACCAGGTGGACTACGGCTTCGATGCCTATGTCGACGGGCACTTCCAGGCCTTTGGCCAGGAGCACGAGCTGACCTTCGGCGCCAACGCCAGCCGCTCGATCAAGGACGACTTCTACGCCGTGGCCGGCTTGCCCCAGCGACAGAATGTGCTGGACCCCGATCACCACCTGCCCAAGCCCGACGACAGCTACTACGAAAGCAACTCCACCCGGGGCGGCCCCACTGATCTGCGGATCCAGCAGCAAGGGTTGTATTCCACTGTGCGCCTGAAGCTGGCCGACCCGCTGACCCTGGTCATGGGCAGCCGGGTCAGTTGGTACAAGTCGCAGAACGATTCCGTGGCCTATTGGCGCGATACCCGCACGCCCAGCAGTGCCCGTTCCAAGGAAACCGGCGAGGTCACGCCGTTCGCCGGGGTGCTGTACGACCTCAACGACAACCTCACGGCCTACGCCAGCTACTCCAGCATTTTCACCCCCCAGGGCAGCTATCGGACCCTGGACGGCGCCTCCCTCAAGCCGCTGGTGGGCAAGAGCTACGAGCTGGGGATCAAGGGCGAGTGGTTCGATGGCCGCCTCAACAGCGCCTTCAGCCTGTTCCGCACCATCCAGCAGGACGCGCAGCAGGACGACCCGGCCTGCCCGGACAGCACCTGCTCGCTGAACTCGGGCAAGGTCCGCGCCCAGGGCTTTGAAGCGGAGCTCAGCGGTGAGGTGATCGAACGCCTGCAAGTGTTGGCCGGCTACACCTACACCCAGACCAAGACCCTGGAGGACGCCAACAGCGCCAACAACGGCTTGCCGTTCACCACCTACGTGCCGCGCCACCTGCTGCGGGTCTGGGGCGACTATCAGCTGGGCGGTGCCCTGGAGCGCTTCACCGTGGGGGCCGGGGTCAACGCCCAGAGTGACAACTACCGAGTCTCGCCCACCAGCGGCAACCACATCCGCCAGGCCGGCTATGCGATCTGGAACGGACGCATCGGTTACCGCATCGACGACACCTGGTCCCTGGCGCTGAACGGCAACAACCTGCTGGACAAGCGCTACTACACCACCATCGGCACCGAAGGCTTCGGCAATTTCTACGGTGACCCGCGCAACCTCACCCTGTCGGTCAAGGCCGACTTCTAAGGCCGGGTGGCGGCCGCGCAGGCCTTCTGCACGGCCGCTTCAGGCCCCGGGCCCGGCGTCGAGCAAGGCCATAAAACGCTGCAGCTGTGGCGAAGGGTTGTCCCGGTGCCAGTTCATGTACAGCCCGATGCTTGGCCCGGGCTGCGTGCCCATGGCCCGCAGCGGGCGGTAGGCGACGCTGCCCTGCAGCACCGCATCGGCCATCGAGCGGGGCACCAGGGCCACGCCGAAACCGCAGCCCACCAGGCCCAGCTGGGTCTGGACCCGGGCCACTTCCTGGACCACCTTCGGGGTGAACCCGGCCGCGCTGCACAGCGCCATCAACTGGTTGTGGTAGCCGCTGCCCAGGGCCTGGGGCGTGAACACAAAGTCGTCGTTGGCCAGCTCTCGCAGGTCCACCTCTGGCGCCTGGGCCTGGGGGTGGTCGTGGGGCAGGGCGATGACGATCGGCTCATCGAGGATCAGGCGCGAGGCTATCTGCCCTTCGGGCAGCGGCAGCTCACGCATGAACGCCAGGTCGATGTCGCCGCCGAGCAAGCCCTTGAGCTGCTCGGCCGAAGGCAGTTCCCGCAGTTCCAGGCGCACCTCGGGCAAGGCCTGGCGAAAGCCCCGCAGGCTGGCGAGCAAGCTCGGGTAACCGGCCAGTGACAGGCTACTGACGCGCAGGCTGCCGGCCAGGCCCTGGGCAATATGGCGCGCCTGCTCGATGCCCTGTTCCAGGGTAGCCAGGGTGCGCCGGGCGCTGTGCAGAAAATCCACCCCGGCCGGGGTCAGGGCCACGCCTCGACGATTGCGCCGCAGCAGGCTGAAACCGAGTTTTTCCTCCAGGCGGGCGATGGCCTGGCTCAGGGGCGGCTGGGCCATGTGCAGGCGCGTGGCGGCCTTGTGAAAGTGCAGTTCTTCGGCGACGGCGATGAACTGGCGCAACAGGCGCGTTTCGATCATGACGATGCTTCCTGGCTGGGGGCTTTGGGACTGTAAACCCCAAGGCTCATGGTTTCACAGCGAATTCATTGATATCAAAAACCTCTCACAGAATCTGGAATTTAGTATTAAGTCACTGATTTTCATGCTGTTACCCTGGAATTCACACAGGAGGGAAGAGCATGGATTTCAGCGGCAGAACGGCGATTGTCACCGGCGCCGGGCGCGGCCTGGGCTTGAGTTATGCACGGGCTCTGGCCCGTCGTGGTGCCCAGGTGGTGATCAGCGATTGCGGGAGTGACGGCAGCGGCAGCGGGGCGGATGACAGTGTCGCCCATGATGCGGTGCGGGCCTTGCGGGCCAGCGGTGCCAGGGCGCTGGCCGACACCGCCGACCTGGGCACCGAGGCCGGTTGTCAGGGGCTGGTGCAGCGCACCCTGGAGGCCTTTGGCAGCCTGGATATCCTGATTCACAACGCCGGCTGGGTTGGCTACCAGGCGCTGGAGCAGACCGACGCCGGGTTTCTCGAGCGCATGCTGGGGATCAACCTGTATGCGCCCATCTGGCTGGCCAGGCATGCCTGGCCCCATCTGCGGCAGTCCGCCGCACCGCGGCTGCTGTTGACCACCTCCGACCGTGCGCTGTACCCGGAATATGCCCAGCCGGGGCTGCTGGCCTACTGCGCGGGCAAGATGGCCCAGGTCGGGATCATGAATGCCCTGGGCCAGGAAGGGGCGGAGCACGGGATCCGGGTCAACGCGGTGTCGCCGGTGGCCAAGACCCGCATGTGGGGCGTCAGCGAGGAGCCGCCGGAACTCAAGCCGGACTGGGTGACGCCGGGGGTGCTGTTTCTGGTCAGCGAGCAGTGCCAGGACAGCGGCTACATCCTGCGGGCCAGCAATGGCCAGTTCAGTGCCTGGCGCCCCCAGGAGGCCCCCGGTGTGGATTACCCCCGGGACCTGAAGCGGATCGCGGCGGCCACGCCGGAGCAGTTCGCCCGGCGCTGGGGGCAGATCAAGCAGCCTTTCATCGGGGCTTGAGGGAGGGGGCGGCGCTCTGCGGGGAGATCTCCCGTTCGCGGAAGTAGCGCTCCAGCACGCGCGGGTCGGCCGAGCGCTCGGCCAGGGCCACGTAGGTGTCCGGGCGCAGCAGGTAGAAGGCGTTGCGCGCCAGCCCCGCGGCGGCATGGGCCGGGCGCCAGTCGAAGGTGCGCAACGGCATCTGGTGCGCGGTGCACCAGTCGCGCAGGGCGTCACTGGTGACGCCGTAGACATGCACCTGCCAGCCCAGGTACTCCAGGCTGTCGAAGTTGTCGTGTTCACCATCGCGCACCCAGGGCAGGCGGTCGCCGCCGTGCACCGGGCCGACGCCGCCGGCGCTCAGGGGCATGCCGCGGTAGTTCAGGGTGATCTGCGACACGGTACGGAAGAGAAACTCCCGGGCGCTGTCGAAGGCGGCGATCTTCGGCAGCAGCAGGGGCGCCAGGCGGGTGCGCGCCAGGTAGGCCACCGGGCCGTCGGCGGTGGCGAAGCTGAACACCCGGTCGGTGGTGGCCACCAGGCGCCGGGCGAACTCCATGCGTTCGGTGGCGTAGGTTTCCAGCAGGCGCTCGGCACTCTTGCCGCTCAGTACCGCTGCCAGTTTCCAGGCCAGGTTGATGGCGTCGCCGATCCCGGTGTTCATGCCCTGGCCGCCGGCCGGGCTGTGCACGTGGGCGGCGTCCCCGAGGAGGAACACCCGGCCGGTGCGAAACTGCTCGGCCACCCGGTGATGCACCTTGTAGGTGGAGAACCAGTTGACCTGGGCCACCTCGACCTTGAGCTGGCGCATGGCGCGCTGGCTGACATCCTCGAAGCGCAGGTTCTCCGGGTGCTCGGCACGCTCGTCGCGCACCGTGCCGATCAGCCGTGCGCGGCCGCTCTGGGCCAGGGGGAACACCGCGAGAAAGTCGGCGTCGTCCAGGTCCACGTGCAACTGGCCGTCGATGCTCGGGCCGCTGGCCTGCACATCCGCGACGTAGAACACCTGCTGGTAGGTGCCGCCGGGAAAGCCGGTGCCCAGGGTCTTGCGCACCGTGGAGCGGGCGCCGTCGCAGCCGGCCAGGTAGAAGGCCTGGCAGTGTTCTTCGCGCCCGTCGGGGCCGCGCAGGCGGGCGTTGATCAGGTGGCCGTGGTCGGTGAAGGCCAGCAGCTCGGTGTTGCGTTCGACCTCCACCCCCTGCAGCGCCAGGCGTTCGATCAGCAGTTGCTCGTGTTCGTCCTGAGGAAAGATCTGCAGGAAGGGGTAGGGCGTCAGGTCTTCGCCGATGGCGTTGAACGGCAGGTGGGCGGCGCGCTCGCCCTTGACCCAGAGGTTCACCGCCGGCACATGGTGGCCGCGCTCGACGATGGCCCGGGTCAGGTCCAGCTGGCGGTACAGCTCAAGGGTTCGCGCCTGCACCGCCAGGGCCCGGGAGGTAGTGCCCGGGCCCGGGGTCTTGTCGATGATCCGTACCTTGACCCCCTGCCGGCGCAGCCAGAGCGCCAGGACCAGGCCGGTGGGGCCGGCGCCGATGATCAGTACGTCGCTGCAATTCATGGGCTTGCCCTCGGTAGACGATCAAGGTCATGCAGGCGGCTGCCGCCGGGCTCAGCGCTGGGCGAAGGCCAGGTTCAGGCCGAGCCCGGCGAAGCTTGCGGCAAAACTGCGGCGCAGCCAGTTCTGCACCTGGGGCGATTCGATCACCGCGGTGCGGAACAGGTTGGCCAGCAGGCCATAGAGCACGAACACGAAGAAGGTCATGGCCATGAACACGCCGCTCAGGAGCAGCATCTGCGGGATCGGGTCGCTGCCGTCATGGGCGATGAACTGGGGCAGGAAGGCCAGGAAGAAGAGGGTCAGCTTGGGGTTGAGGATATTCAGCAGGCAGGCCTTGAGCATCAGCGCGCCGGGGCCATGGCTGACGGCGTTGCTGTCCACGGCGAAGGCCGAGCGGTCGCGCCAGGTGGCGTAGGCCAGGTACAGCAGGTAGGCGACGCCGGCGAACTTCAGGCCCTGGAAGGCCAGCGCGCTGGAGTGCAGGATGGCCGACAGGCCGAGGATCGAGGCCAGCAGGTGCGGGACAATCCCGGCGGTGCAGCCGATGGCGGTGAACAGGCTGGCGCGCTTGCCGGCCACCAGGGCGGTGGAAATGGTCAGGATCACGCCGCTGCCGGGAATCAGCACGACGATCAGGCTGGTGATCAGGAAATCCAGGGTCAACATCCGGGCATCACTCCATTGAGGGCAGGCGCGGGGTCAGGGCTGGGCGCCACACCTAAGTCGGGGGTCATCAAAATACACCCAGCCACACCGCCAATAGAAGGATTCTAGCCTGTAGCCGCTGCTGAGCCCGCGAAGCTGCGCAAAGGTCCGCAGGACCTTGCCTGGCGATCTCCCGCCGATCGCGCAGAGGCCTCAGGGTCGCGGCGTCTGCTACGCAGCCTGCGGCAGCGGCTACAAGGGACGCGGCGGGAACAGCGCTCGCATTCCTTGGTCGAACGCCCCAGCCGCTGCTTTACTTGCACGGCCCTCGCCCAGCCATCTCGCGGAGCCCCATGATTTCCTCTCGTCTTCTCAGTTGCTTCCTGGGCCTGTCGCTGCTGGCCGGTTGCGCCAGCCAGCTCGGCCCCCAGGCACCAACACTGACCGCCGAACAGACCCAGGCCCGGATCCTGCGCCTGCTGCCGGCCCAGGTGGCGGACCGCCCGGGCTGGGCCCGGGACATCCAGGTGGCCTTCAGCGCCCAGGGCCTTGAGCCGAGCCAGAGCAACCTGTGCGCGGTGCTGGCGGTGACCGAGCAGGAGTCCACCTTCCAGGTCGACCCGACGGTGCCGGGCCTGGGGCGCATCGCCCGGCAAGAGATCGACCGCCGCGCGGCCAAGGTGCATGTGCCGGCGCTGCTGGTCAGCGCCGCCCTGCAAGTGCGCGGCCCGGACGGCCAGTCCTACAGCCAGCGCCTGGCCAGTGCCCGCAGCGAGAAGGAATTGAGTGCGATCTTCGATGACTTCATCGGCATGGTGCCCCTGGGCAAGACCCTGTTCGGCGGCTTCAACCCGGTGCACACCGGTGGGCCGATGCAGGTCAGCATCGAGTTCGCCCAGCAGCATGCCCAGGGCTATCCCTACCCGGTGCAGGACTCCATCCGTCATGAGGTCTTCAGCCGCCGCGGCGGCCTGTATTTCGGCATCGCCCACCTGTTGGGCTACCCGGTGGACTACCCGCAGCCGTTGTACCGTTTCGCCGATTTCAACGCCGGCTGGTACGCCAGCCGCAACGCGGCGTTCCAGAGCGCGGTGAGCCGGGCCAGCGGGATCAGGCTGGCGCTGGATGGCGACCTGATCCGCTACGGCTCGATCATGCCCGGCAGCACCGAGCTGGCGGTGCGCACCCTGGGCAAGCAGCTGGGGCTGCGTAACCCGCAGATCCGCGCCCAGCTGGAGAAGGGCGACCGCCAGGACTTCGAAGAAACCGAGCTGTACCGTCAGGTGTTCGCCCTGGCCGATCGCACGGCGGGCAAGCCCGTACCGCGCCAGCAACTGCCCGGTATCGAACTCAAGAGCCCGAAGATCACCCGCCAGCTGACCACTGCCTGGTTCGCCAAACGGGTGGACGAACGCTACCAGCGCTGCCTGCAACGCCCGCTGTAGGAGCTGGCTTGCCAGCGAAGGCGGCCGCCAGGGCGATGCAGAGCCTCTTCGCCGGCAAGCCGGCTTCCACAGGGGGCACTGTTGTGCGGGGCGCAGGTGCTTGCTTGTCAGGCCCGGGGGCGGCGTGGCAGGATGCGCCATGAATTTTTTCCGGCTCGTCTCCCGCCTTCATCACCATCGACCTCATCTCCGGGGCCGTGGTCGCTTGTGCGCGTCGAGCCGTCAGTCATCGAGCAATCGCGATCACTGACCTTCGATGAAAAAAACCAAGGCGCCCCACAAGGCGCCTTTTTTATTGCCTGTCAAAAAACCAGAGGAATGACCCATGACCATGTTACGTGGCACTCGAATGATCACCGGCGAACAAGCCGCCACCCTGCGCACCCTGGAAGGACGCTTCCGGAGCTGGCTTCATCGAAGCGGGCGCTGAAGAAGTCATTGTCCCGGCGCTGTGGGGCCAGGACACCTTTATCGAGAAGGCCGGAGGCAGCGAAGTCATCGGCCAGATGTGGGCCTTCAACGACAAGGCCGGGCGGCCTTGCTGCCTGATCCCGGAAGCCACCGCGCTGTTCCAGGAAACCGCCGGCGAGCTGCTGGCGGGGCGCGAGCAGGCGGCCTTCTTCTACGTTGCCCGCTGCTATCGCTACGAGCGGCCGCAAGCCGGGCGCTACCGCGAGTTCACCCAGTTGGGCCTGGAGATTCTCGGCCCCGATCCGCAGCGCGCCCTGGAGCAGGCGCGGGCACTGTGCGTGGGCTTTCTCGACGTCTTGGGCCTGGAATACCAGCTCAACCTCGGGGTCAAGCGCGGCCTGACCTACTACCTCAATGGCGAGGGTTTCGAAGTGCGCTGCCCGCGGCTGGGGGCGCAGCAGCAAGTGGTGGGGGCAGGCGCCTATCGCCAGGGAGCCGGCTTCGGCATTGGCCTGGAGCGCCTGCAACTGGCGCTGCAAGCCTGACCGCCTGCGTGCGGTAGGGACTGGTTTGCCAGCGAAGGCATTCGCCAGGGCGGTGCAGGGCTGGCGGGCCTCTTCGCCGGCAAGCCGGCTCCTACGGGGTGGTGCTCCGGGATGTGCCTGCTTGCTGTAGGAGCTGGCTTGCCAGCGAAGGCGTTCGCCAGGGCGGTGCAGGGCTTGAGGGCCTCTTCGCCGGCAAGCCGGCTCCTACGGGGTGGGGCTCCGGAATGTGCCTGCTTGCTGTAGGAGCTGGCTTGCCAGCGAAGGCGTTTGCCAGGGCGGTGCAAGGCTTGCGGGCCTCTTCGCCGGCAAGCCGGCTCCTACGGGGTGGGGCTCCGGGATGTGCCTGCTTGCTGTAGGAGCTGGCTTGCCAGCGAAGGCGTTTGCCAGGGCGGTGCAAGGCTTGCGGGCCTCTTCGCCGGCAAGCCGGCTCCTACGGGGTGGGGTCAGGGGCGCCGGCGTACGAATTTGCGCCACAGCCAGACCCAGAGCAGCACCAGGGGGAAGGCCAGGATCACGAAGGGCAGCACATAGCTGCCTTTCTCCAGGGCCTCGGCGGTGCCATCGGCCAGGTTGTCCAGCAGGTTGCTGAAGGCGCGCTTGAGGCTGGATTCGCGCTGGACGCCGTCGCTGGGCAGGAACTTCAGGGTCAGGAGGTTGGTGTCCAGGCGGCGTTGCTGGCCGGCGGCGGTCTGGGCCAGGGCCTGCAGGTCGTTCTCGATGCCGGCCTGTTCCCGGCTCAGGGCAATCAGGTCGCTGACGCTGATGTCCTTGCGCGCCGCCAGTTCGTCCAGGCGCTGCTGCTGGGCCTTGAGCCGCTGCTGCTGGCGCTGCACATCGGCCACGGCATCGGCCAGGTCTTCGGCGCTGGTGATGCGCTCGCCCAGTTCCGCGCCCTGGGAGGCCTGCTGGACGATGGGCTCCACACCGTCCGGGACTATTCGCAGCGTCACCTGGGCACGGTACTTGCCCTGTTCCAGGCGCAGGATATTGCACGGGCCGAACTGGGCCTTCTCGCAGGCTTCGCGGGTTTGCGCCAGGCGCGGACCGATCTGCGCGGCTGGCAGCGACAGGCTCAGTTCATGCTCATAGGCCAATTGCGCGCCGGCCTTGCCCTGTGCCCCGCCCAAGGCCACGGCGCTGCTGTTGTGGTCGCCGGGAGAGCAGGCGCTGAGGGCCAGGGCGCCGAACAGGGCCAGGGCCAGTCGACGGAATTTTGCAGGGTGATCGTCCTGATGCTGCATGGGGGCTCCTTGAGGGATGAATCGGCGACAGGGTCGCAGGTGCGCATCTTACCGTCGTTCGGGGAAAGACCACGATCCCGGCTTGGCTTATCGCCGACAATTTTCCTGGCTGATGCTGATAGGCGCGGCGCGGGTTCAGGACTACACCTGTGTCAGCCCGGGACGACGGTGTTTCGGCGCAGATCAAGGAGTGCGTCATGCGCGAGTCGGCTATCCCCCCAGGCTTTGCCCCCTTGCCCCGCAGCAGCCCGCTGCTGGAACTGATCGGCCCGGTCTACGGCTGCGGCAGTGGCAGCGAACTGCGCGTCGGCCTGCGGGCCGATGCCCGGCACGCCAACGGCCGGGGCACGGTGCATGGCGGCATCATCGCCACCCTGGCAGACATCGGCATGGGCTACGCCATGGCGTTTTCCAGCGATCCGCCCTTGCCGTTGATCACCGCCAGCATGACCCTCGACTACCTGGGGGCGGTGCAGGTCGGGGAATGGATCGAGGTGCACCTGGAGCATGCCAAGCGTGGCCGGCAGATGGCCTTTGCCACCGTGGTGCTGCGGGTCGGCGAACGGGAAGTGGCCCGGGCCAGCGGCGTCTTCGCCGTCCCAGCCGCAGCCCTGTAGCCGCTGCTGAGCCCGCGAAGCTGCGCAAAGGTTCGCAGGACCTTGCCTGGCGATCTCCCGTCGATCGCGCAGAGGGCTCAGGATCGCGGCGTCTGCTGCGCAGCCTGCGCCAGCGGCTACAGCTGTTTCCAATCCAGGCCGAAACGCGCCAGGTATTTGCGCAGGCGGTCGGCGTCGTTGGGGTTGGCCTTGCCCAGGCGTGACACGCCGAACAGCCGGCGCCCCGCCTCCGACAGGCTGTCGGCGCGGCGGCACTCGGCAATCACTGCCTTGAGTTGCAGGCGGTCGAACAGGTCCAGCTCCACATCGTCGCCCAGCAGTTTCTGCAGTTCGTCCTCTTGGTTCTCCAGCCCCCAGGCGTGGCGCAGGCGCTGGATTTCCTCCTCGACCTGGGCCTGGTCGATGCGTCCGCTGTCGGCCAGGGTGGCCATGCGGGTGATGGAGGCCGACAGCTCGCGGAAGTTGCCCAGCCACGCCGCTTCGCTGGAGCTGGCAAAGGCCAGGTAGCGTCGCCGCGCTTCAAGGTTGAAGCGCACCAGCTGCCCTTGTTCCCGGGCGTGACGCTCCAGCTCGAAATCGATGTTCGGTTCGATGTCTTCGCGGCGCCCCGCCAGCCCCGGCAGGTTGAAGGTCCAGAGGTTGATCCGCGCATACAGGTCCTCGCGGAACAGCCCCTGGGCCACCCGGCCACGCAGGTCGCGGTGGGTGCCGGCGATGATCAGGAAATCGCTCTGCACCTCCTGGTCCGAACCCATGGGAAAGAAGCGCTTCTCCTCGATGGCCTTGAGCAGCATGGCCTGTTCGTCCAGCCCCAGTTCACCGATCTCGTCGAGAAACAGCATGCCGCCATCCGCCGCCCGCAGCAGGCCTTCGCGGGCATTCTGGGCGCCGGTGAAGGCGCCCTTGATATGGCCGAACAGCGCCGACATGGCCCCGTCCCCACGCAGGGTGGCGCAGTTGACCTCGACAAAGCGCCCCTGCACCTGGTGCCGGCCACGCTTGAGCTCATAGATGCGCCGGGCCAGGAACGACTTGCCGGCACCGGTGGGGCCGATCAGCAGCATCGGTGCCCTGGAGCGCACCGCGACCCGCTCGATCTGCTCGATGGAGCGGTTGAATGCCGGGTTGCGGGTGGCGATCCCGGACTTGAGGAAGGCCAGGCCCTCCAGGCGCTTGTGGGCAAAACGCGAGGCGATGCGGTCGTAGCGCGACAAGTCGAGGTCGATCAGGGCGTGGGTGCCGGTGGCGTGCTGGTCCGGGTCGCGGCGCCGCGCCGGTGAGGTCTGGATCAGCCGGGCAGGGAGGTAGCGCGCCTCGGTCAGCAGGAACCAGCAGATCTGCGCCACGTGGGTGCCGGTGGTGATGTGCACCAGGTAGTCCTCGCGCTCGGTGTCGAACGGGTAGGCGCTGGTGAAGTCGTGCAGGGCGCCGTACACCTCCTCGAAATCCCAGGGATTGTTCAGGCCCATGGGGTGCAGGCGCACCTCGGTTTCCGGCGACACCTGGCGCACGTCGTTGGCCACCCGTTCGGCCAGGCTGACATCCCGCGCGTCCAGGCCATGGATCAGCTCCAGGCGGTTGATCAGCACATCCTGCTGCTGGCACAGACCGACCGTGGGCCGCCAATGGCTCCAGCGGTTGGCACCCTTGCCGACGCGATCGAGGGTGGAACCGACAAAACCTATGGCGACCGTGGGCTTGTTCGACATGTTTATACCTGGAGATAAAAAACGATAAGCAAAGATATAAAATTATCGAGGCGTTTGTCTTGCTGGATACTTTATGAAAAAGTGATAAAAAATAAAAACCTTATAAATCAATGAGTTGAAAAATAATTTGTTGGAAAATCAAAACCTGGCACAGCGGCTGCAGTATCTCTGGCAACGAACAAGACAACAGAGCGAGACGCCAAGATGGCCAACTTCCAGCTGTTCAACACCCAACAGGCAAAAGCGCCAGCGAGCACCACCCTGAACGCTTCCAAGGCCGGGGCCTATGCCTACAACGCCAAGCATCGCCTGGCCCAACTGGCGGTCACCGGTTGCCTGAACTCGACCTTCTACACCTCGCCTGAAGGCCAGCTGGAAGCGGTACTGCAATTGGTGAGCGAGCTGGACAGCCGCTTCGTCGCCCAGGCCGCCCGTTACGCTCGGCAGCAAGGCCATATGAAGGACATGCCGGCGCTGCTGCTGGCGGCACTGACCGCGCAACGCTCGGCCCTGGTGCCGGAGCTGTTCGCCCAGGTGGTGGACAACGGCAAGATGCTGCGCAACTTCGTGCAGATCCTGCGCAGCGGCGTGACCGGGCGCAAATCCCTGGGGTCGCAGCCCAAGCGCCTGGTGCAGAACTGGTTGAACAGCGCTACCGAGCGCCAGCTGTTGCAGGCCTCGATCGGCAACCAGCCGTCCCTGGCGGACGTGGTGAAGATGGTTCACCCCAAGCCAAGCGAGGCCTGGCGTGAAGCCTTCTTTGCCTGGTTGATCGGCAAGCCGGTGGATGTGCAGGCGCTGCCTGAGCTGACCCGGGACCTGTTGGCGTTTCGCAGCGGAGCGACCCGGGAAGTGCCCCAGGTGCCGTTCCAGTTGCTCGGCAACGAGACACTGAGCACCGAACAATGGGCCGGGCAGGCCCGCAACATGGGCTGGCAGGGGCTGCGCATGAACCTCAATACCCTGGCGCGCCACGGCGCGTTCCAGGTGCCGGGTTGCACCGAGTACGTGGCGGCGCGGCTGGCGGATGCGGGGGAGGTGGCCAAGGCTCGGGTCTATCCGTACCAGTTGCTGGCGGCCTACCGCATGGCCGGTGACGAGGTGCCGCAGCCGGTCCGCGAGGCGCTGCAGGATGCCCTGGAGCTGTCCCTGGCCAACGTGCCGGCGCTGGCGGGCAACGTGGTGGTCTGCCCGGATGTATCGGGCTCGATGCACAGCCCTGTTACCGGCTATCGCCAGGGCGCCACCACCGCGGTGCGCTGCATCGATGTGGCGGCACTGGTGGCGGCAGCGGTGTTGCGCAAGCAGCCGGCGGCGCGGGTCATGCCGTTCGAGCGTGGAGTGGTGAACATCCACCTCAACCCGCGGGACAGCGTGATGAGCAATGCGCAGAAGCTGGCGAACATCGGCGGAGGGGGGACCAACTGCTCGGCGCCCCTGGCGCAGCTGGCCAACGCCAAGAGCCGCGTGGACACCCTGATCCTGGTCTCGGACAACGAGTCGTGGATCGATGCGCGGCGCCACGGCGCCACGGAAACGATGCGCCAGTGGGAGCGGATCAAGGCCATCAACCCGCAGGCGAAGCTGGTGTGCATCGACATGCAGCCCGGGGCCACGACCCAGGCACCGGACCGCGAGGACATCCTCAACGTCGGCGGCTTCAGTGACGCGGTGTTCGATGTGATCGAGCAGTTCACTGCGGGCAATTACGGTGCGCAGCACTGGGTAAAGGCTATCGAGGCGATGTAACGCTGATCGGTAGAGGATGAAACACACCGTGCGCCGGCCAGCCGGCGCACACCACAGATTTTTTGCTCATTGGCCCTGAATGCCGCTGTGACTACATCCAAAGGCGTCTCAGCAACTCTTGTCAGGGCCGGTGACGGGACGAATGCCAGTGGCTGTACATATTGGTTAAGCCGGTTCGAATCCGGCGATCAGTCACTTCTTTTGTCGTGCCACCTTTTTTGCAGTTTTTGCGACGAATGCTGATGGAACTACATCCAAGGTTCGAGATGCGGGTTCGATTCCCGCCGGTGCCGGAAAACGGCGCCGTGGTTCAATGGTCAGAACGCGAATGCACCGTTTCATCGACTCCTTGTCGTCGCATCTTTTCCCCCCGCCTCGGCGGGATGGCAGCGAATGCCACGGGTACTACATCGTGTCGCGGGTTCGAACCCCGCCAGCCGCAAGGCTGTAGCTCAGTCGGTAGAGCAAATGTGCCTGTTCCCTTGTCGCTGCCCGCAGGCCCGGCCTGCACCGATTGACCCGGCGAATGCCGGTGGAACTACAGGACAGCGTGGTCGCGGGTTCGAGTCCCGTTCACCGCAAGGTGCTAGCTCAGAGGCAGAGCGCGCTGCATGTTTCACCTCCACTTGTCGCCGTTTGCACCGAACACCGCAATTGCGTAGGAGCTGGCTTGCCAGCGAAGAGACCCCCGAGATCGTCTTCTGCGACCCGGCTCCTGCGCACCCTATTGAACAAGGCCGTATCCGCGGCCACAGGAAAAAGAGTCAACGACATGGAACACAAGACCTACCAGCTGCTGGAAGTCGCCAACGGCAAGCCGATCAAGATGTGGACCCAGGGCGTGCCGGTGGAAAACGAAGCCCGCCAGCAATTGATGAACACCGCGAAGATGCCGTTCATCTTCAAGCACCTGGCGGTGATGCCCGACGTGCACCTGGGTAAGGGTTCGACCATCGGTAGCGTGATCCCCACGGTGGGCGCGATCATCCCGGCTGCGGTCGGGGTGGATATCGGCTGCGGAATGATCGCCGCCCGTACTTCGCTGACCGCCTCCGACCTGCCGGATAACCTGGCCGGATTGCGTAGCGCCATCGAGGCGGCGGTGCCTCACGGTCGTACCTCGCCCCGTAGCGGTCGCGATAAGGGCGCCTGGGGCGACGTGCCGAATCAGGCCGACCAGGCCTGGGCTGCGCTGCACCCACGTTTCAAGGCGATCACCGATAAGTACCCGGCCCTGGCCAACAGCAACAACCGCAAGCACCTGGGAACCCTCGGCGGGGGTAACCACTTCATCGAGGTCTGCCTGGATGAGGCCAACCGGGTCTGGTTCATGCTCCACAGCGGTTCCCGTGGCGTAGGTAACGCCATCGGCAACCTGTTCATTCACCTGGCCCAGGCCGATATGCGCCAGCACATCGCCAACCTGCCGGACCGCGACCTGGCCTATTTCGAGGAAGGCAGCCAGCACTTCAACGATTACGTGGAAGCGGTGGCCTGGGCCCAGGATTTCGCCCGGCAGAACCGTGAGCTGATGATGCAACTGGTGATCCAGGCCACCCGCAAGGTGATCAGCAAGCCCTTCGAGGTGGCGCTGGAGGCAGTCAACTGCCACCACAACTACGTGCAGAAGGAGCGCCACTTCGGTGAAGAGGTGCTGGTGACCCGCAAGGGGGCGGTGTCGGCGAAGAAGGGCGAGCTGGGGATCATTCCGGGTTCGATGGGGGCCAAGAGCTTCATTGTCCGCGGATTGGGTAACGAGGAGGCGTTCTGCTCCTGCAGCCACGGCGCGGGGCGTACCATGAGCCGCACCAAGGCCAAGAACACCTTCACCCTGGCCGACCAGATCCGCGCGACCGCCCATGTGGAGTGCCGTAAGGACGAAGCGGTGATCGATGAAATCCCGATGGCCTACAAGGACATCGACCAAGTGATGCACGCCCAGCGCGAGCTGGTGGAAGTGCTGCACACCCTGCGTCAGGTGGTGTGCGTTAAGGGGTAGGGCAATGGACGACATGGATGCATTGATAGCAACCCCGCCCGGCTGGCAGTACCAGCTGAGCGACTACGAAGCCCGCCGCGTGCGGGAGGTGATGGACGAGTTGGACAGGCACAGCGCCTGGCTGGAGCTGAGCCGCTTCGGCAACGGTTTCGTGCGTCAGGCCGCGGTGCGCGGGCTGGCCGCGCAGCCTTCGGCAGAGGCCCTGGTGGCTTTGCTGGAGCGCCTCAACGACTGGGTGCCCCAGGTTCGCCAGGAGGCCGCCGCGGCGGTCGAGGCCTATTGGGTGCCGGAGCATGCCGGGCTGCTGTTGCAGACCCTGGCACCACTGCTGGCCCTGGCGGGCAAGCAGCGCGCCGACCACGGCGCGACCCTGGAGCGGGCCAGCGCCGTGTTGCAACTGGCCCAGGTGCGCGACCAGGTGCAAGGGGCCTTTGGCGCTTGCCGGGGCAAGGCTGCGCGCTTTGTCTTCGAGCTGTTGCTCAAGGGCGTCGAAGACCGACCGGCGCTGCTGGCCATGGCCCTGCGCCACCCGGAGGTCAGCGTGCGGCAGATGGCGGTGGATGCCTGCGCCGAACTGCCCGATGAGCAGGCGCTGCCCTTGCTGGAAGAGGTGATGCGCAGCTGCGGCGCCAGTGTGCGGGTCAAGGCCCTGCGGCTGCTGCTGTCGCGCCTGGCCGATTGTCGCGAGTATCTGGCGCAGGCCCTGCTCGACCCTTCGGGGGCCTTGCGTTGCCTGGCCCACTGGGCCGCGCCGCGCCATGGGCTGGATCCGCGGGCAGTGCTGCTGGCCCGCTTGCAGCAGCCGGCCCCGGGCAACAAGCGCCAGTGGCTGGGGCTACTGGGGTTGGTCAGGGAGCTGCAGGAGCCACAGGCCGATGCCATGGTGCGCCAGGCCCTGGCTTCGCCGGCGCTGAGCGTGCGCCTGCAGGCCCTGCAAACCCTGGGCGAACGTGGCATGGCCGAGCAACTGGCGGCCCTGGACGATGCCTCGGAAAAGGTCTTCGACTGCGCCCTGGGCCTGTTGCGCCAGCAGCCGTGGGCGGTATTCGACGAGGCCCTGGAGCAGCGTCTGGACCAGCATTGGCACGATCTGCCCAAGGCGCGACGCTGGGCCATGCTGGCCCTCAAACCGGGCTGGCGTCAGTTGGAGTACTTGCTGTGGCGCCTGGGGCAGGGCGGCAGTGACGCCGCCTATTGGCGCGAGGCCCTGGCACGCTGGTGCGACAGCCGCTACGGGATGTTCGACCCGGTGACCCCCAAGCCCCTGCGCGAGGCCATGGTGCAACGCTTGCAGGCAATGGAAGCCGCCGGGGAATTACCCGCCGGTTCGGTCCAGCGGCTGTTGTGAGGAAAGGAGAACCGCCATGTTGACCCCGGTTGAAGATGAGCACAGCCAGGCGCTGCGCCAACAGCTGGAAGCGGCGTTTTGCGTGTTCGATTTTGTGCGGCTGGCGGTGGAGCCGGGTGTCGAGGTGAATCAGGCCTTGCATCGCCAGGGCTTGCAGCACCTGTATCAGCACCTGATGGCCAGGCGCCGTGAGGCCTGGAAAAAACTGCGCCAGGACCCGCGCTACGCCGACGTTGGTGAACCGCAGATGCGCTGGGAACCGGAGCGGGCACTGCCTGAGCGGCTCAGCCCGCAGCAGGTCCGGCAACTGGTTTGCGAAGACCCGGAGCAGCAGGACTGGGCCTTGTACCGGGCGTTTTGCCAGCCACCGTACGGGCTGCATTTCCCGGGTGGGGCCGAACAGGCCCGCCAGGTGTACGGCCAATGGCTGGACCTGCTGGGGCTCGATCTCCAGCAGCAGCCCCAGGTGATCAACTGGGTGGGCGACCTGGAGCTGGATTGTCAGGCCCCGGCCATGGGCCCGCATCTGCTGCCCTGGAGTGAGTATTTCGACGAAGGCCTGGAGTGGTGGGGCGTCTGGTGCCTGACGGTGTGGAACCCCGTGCGCCGGACCCTGAGTGTGCTGGCCGCCAGCGCCACGGATTGAACAAGGAAAAGGATCATGGAACATCTGGAGCGCCATCCCCTGAGCAGCGCCATGCGCGAACGGGTATTGGCCGAGCTGGCGCGGATCGAGCGCGAGCGCAATGTGCAGGTGCTGTATGCCTGCGAATCCGGCAGTCGGGCCTGGGGCTTTGCCTCTACCGACAGCGATTACGATGTGCGTTTCGTCTATGTGGAAAAGCCCGAATGGTTCATCCAGGTGGATGCCGGGCGCGACGTGATCGAGCGGCCCCTGGACGACGAGCTGGACATCAGCGGCTGGGAACTGCGCAAGACCCTGGGGCTGTTGCGCAAGTCCAACCCGACCCTGCTGGAATGGCTGGATTCGCCCCTGGTGTACCGCAGCGAACCGACCGCCGCCGAGCGCCTGCGCGAGCTGGCCGAGGCGTTCTACAGCCCGCCGGCGGCGCGCAACCATTATCTGTCGATGGCCAGGAAGAACTTTCGCGGTTACCTGCAAGGCGACAGCGTGCGCTTCAAGAAGTACTTCTACGTCCTGCGGCCCTTGCTCGCGGTGCGCTGGATCGACCAGGGGCGCGGCCGACCGCCGATGACCTTCGCCGACCTGCTGACCACCGTCGACCATCAGCCACTGCTGGACGAAGTGGCCGAGCTGCTGGTTTTGAAACGCTGCGCCGACGAGTCCGCCTACGGACCGCGACGCCCGGCACTGCACGCCTTTATCGCCGCCGAGCTGGAACGCCCGGTGCCGAAACTGGTGCGTACCCATGAAGACAACGCGTTGCTGGACGCTTACCTGCGGGAAACGGTCCGGCACTACGCCTGAGGAATGTGATGAAACAGGATGTAATCGAACTGGACGGCGCCATCGGCGGCGGCCAGGTACTGCGCAGCGCCCTGAGCCTGTCGATGCTCACCGGCAAGACCCTGCGTATCCATAATATTCGCGCCCGGCGCAGCCGCCCTGGGCTGTTGCGCCAGCACCTGACCGCGGTGCTGGCGGCGGCCCAGGTATGTGGCGCCAGAACCACTGGGGCCGAGCTTGGCTCCCAGGTCCTGAGCTTCGAGCCGGGGCCGATCCGCGGCGGCGACTACCGCTTCGCCATTGGCACCGCCGGCAGTTGCACCCTGGTGCTGCAGACCCTGCTGCCGGCCTTGCTGCGAGCGCCGCAGCCGAGCCGCGTGAGCATCAGCGGCGGCACCCACAACCCCCTGGCGCCGCCGGTGGATTTCCTCCAGCAGGCCTGGCTCCCGCAACTGCGGCGCATGGGCGGGCGGGTGGAACTGCAGCTGCTGCGCCATGGTTTTGTCCCGGCCGGCGGTGGCGAGCTGGAGGCCTTTATCCAGCCTTCGGAGCTGCAACCCTTGCATCTTCAAGAGCGCGGAGCATTGCTCGGCAGTCGAGCCTGGGCCTTGAGCGCGGGCCTGCCGGAGCATGTGGCGGAGCGGGAGTTGCGCCGGGTGCACGATCGCCTGCAACTGCCTCGCGAGCAGCTCACCCCGGTGCTGCTGGATGAAGAGTACGGCCCGGGCAATGTGCTGCTGCTGGAGTTCGCCTTCGAGCACCTGACCGAGCTGTTTTGCGGTTTCGGCCAGAACAGCCTGCGGGCGGAGAAGGTCGCCGACGGCGCCATCGATCAGGCCCGGGACTGGCTGGACTCCGGTGCCGCAGTGGCGGAACACCTGGCCGATCAACTGTTGCTGCCCATGGCCCTGGCCGGTGGCGGCAGCTTCACCACGCCGTGCATGACCGAGCACCTGCAGAGCAATATCCGGGTGATCGAGGCATTCTTGCCGGTGCGGATCGAGGCGCGGCCACTGAGCGAGCAAGTACTGCAGGTGCAATGCCACGCCTTGTCGTGAAAGGGCTAATGGGCCCGGGTCATCAAGGAGGTTGTCGCCATGTATCACCTGTATGGAAGCCAGGGCACCGGCTCGGCCATCGTCGAGATCGCCCTGGAGTACTGCCAGCTGGCCTACCGCCGCATCGAGGCCGCGCCCTGGGAGGACAACCCCGGGCGCGAGGCCCTGGCACGGCTCAATCCGCTGTTGCAGATTCCCACCCTGCAACTGCCCGATGGCAGCATCCTCACCGAAAGCGCGGCGATCCTGATCCACCTGGGCCTGGAGTTTCCCGACTCCGGGTTGCTGCCTGCGCCAGCGTCGGCCCGGGCCCAGGTGATACGCGGCCTGGTATACATCGCCGCCAACTGCTATTCGGCCATCGGCATCCTCGACTACCCGGAACGCTGGATCAGCGACCCCGACGAACCGCTCAAGGCCCGGGTGCGCGCCGCCGCGGCCGAGCGCCTGTATCGCAGCTGGGGGCTGTTCGCCGAGCAGTTTGCGTCGCGACCATATTTCGGCGGTGCGGCGCCGGGTGCCCTGGATATCCAGGCGGCAGTGGTGTCGCGCTGGTCCGGTGCGCGAGAGCACCTGCGCGATAGCCATCCCGATTTTCTCGCCCTGCTGCAACGCATCGACCGCGAACCGCGCATCGCCGCGGTCCTGGCCCGCCACTGGCCCCCCGCATCCTCGTAGGAGCTGGCTTGCCAGCGAAAGCATCCGCCAGTCATATGCAGGGTCGCGGGCCCCTTCGCCGGCAAGCCGGCTCCTGCGGTTAGGAGGCGGGGTGATAGAGAGGTGAATCAGCGGTTGAGTTTCCTGGGGCGAAGCTGGCAGTCTGCGCGCCCGGTTCAGTGTCGGTTTTCTCTCAGGGACGTACTCAATGGATGGCAACACCTGGCTCAAGGCCTTGAACACTCTGCTGACGATTGCGCAGCGCCTGGTGCTGCTCAGTGGCTGGTTTATCGCCGCGCTGGTGCTGGGGTTCACCATCAAGTCCGGGTTGCAGCCCTTTCTGGCGATGTTCCTGGCTTCGCTGTTGGGGGTTGTCGCGTTGGTGGTGCATGAGGGCGGGCATTACCTGGGGGCACGCGGGTGCGCGATGCCGGTGTTGCATATACGGGTGGCCGCCGTGGAGATCCAGGTGCTGCGGCGCGGCTGGCGGGTGCGCTGGGCGCCGCAGCTCAAGCGCAATCGCCTGGGCGGCTATGTGATTGCCGCGAGCAATCTGCAACGGCCGCTGCGGCAGCAGTGGATGCTGGTGGTCCTGTGCGGGCCGCTGCTGAATCTGCTGGTGGGCGGCGCTTCCCTGGCGCTTGGGCTGTCCTGGCCCGGGGTGCCGGGGGCCATTGCCCTGGCGTTTGCCGTGATCAATCTGGCCATGGGGGTGGGTAACCTGATGCCTGCCTGGCGGGTATTGCCCAGCGACGGCATGCTCCTGCTGGGCTGGTACCGGCATCGCGACGATCAACGTCCGGAGCTGGCCCAGGCACGCCTGTTGGCCCTGACCGTGGCCGGGGTGCCCAGCGCACAATTGCCGGTGGACGATCTTCAGCGCCTGGCCGAAGGCCCCATGCCCGGGCTCCTGGTCGCATTCGGCTGCCGCCTCAATGCCCTGCAGGACCAGGGCGATTGGCTGGCCGCGGTGCAGATGGAGCAGGAACTGGATCAATTGCTGGCGGCCCGGTCGGCGCAACTGAACGGCATGAGTGGCCTGATCGAGTTGTTGAGGGGCGAGTTGGCGTTCTGCCGCGCTTTGCTGCAGCGTGACGCCGCGCCCCTGAACAACACGCCGATGAGCGCCGAAGTGGATTGGAACGCACCCTGGCTGCGACCGCGCTGCCTGGCCTTGCAAGCCATTCTTGAAGGCGACCGGCAGCGGGGCGAGCACCATCTGCAACAGGCGCTGCAAGCGGCCAATAACAGCGTGGTGCTGTCCCAGGGCAAGAGTGAAGCCCTGCTGGCCGAACAGCTGCGAGCCTTGCCGGCGCCCACCCATCTGTAGGCGCTGGCTTGCCAGCGAAAGCGGCTGCCAGCCGGGTGCAAGGCTCACGGGCCGCTTCGCCGGCAGCCCGGCTTGTGCGGCCTGGGGATGAAAGTAGTCGGTGCAGGAGGACAAAACTCTTATACTCCGGCGCTTTATTTTCCCCACTCCGCCAGAGGAACGCCCCGTGGCCAATGACACCGACCAGGATTTCTACAACCGCGCCGACGCCGTTATCGAGCTGGCCAACTCCCATATCGCCGACAGCAGCCGGGGCAAGGCCAGCGCGTCGCTGATGTACGCCAACTCCCGTTTCAGCGCCTGGGTCAGCGCCTGCGGGTGCCGCAATGCCCAGGAGCTGGCGGCGGCCAAACAGCAGGCGGTGGATTATTTCGTCGAGGAGTTCCGCCTGATGATGGAAGAGAACCTCACGGACTACATCGAGAACTTCGAGCTGTACATGGGCGCCAAGCAGGACTGAAGGCGCCAGCGCCGCCAGTTGTGTAGCGCTTCTCGTGCCTGGCCCGGGCTGCCCGTAGCCCGGGGTCTTGTTTCGAGGATGGCAGGGCCCCGGCTACCGAGGGCCCTGCCTGAGTCGCCCCTCTCCAGGTGGACTCCCGCCTGTTGCGCTGACAAAAAAAGTGAACGGCATCACTCTTTGTTCAAGGGAAGCAGGCATCCGGTCGATAAGCTCTGAATGCCTATTGATATGGAGTTCGTCATGGCCTTGCTACCGGTTCGTCTGTCTCATCGTTTGACCCTCGGCAGTGTGTTGCTGTTGCTGTTCACGGCGTTGGCGGTATTTGCCGTGATGACCTTACGGGGGCAGCCCAAAGTGGTGGAGGCAAGCTCGGCACTGATCGAGCAGACCGGCAGCGCCATCGTTCGCCAGCTGGCGTTGCAGTTGGCGGGCATCGAAGGGGTGACCGCGAGCATGGCCCACCTGCTGGAAGGGCTGCCCAAGGAGCAGGCGCTGGTCATGGCTACCCTGCCCAAGGTGATCGACCATGAAGGCGACAAGGCGATCGCCGGGGGCGGCATCTGGCCAGAACCCAATGCCTTCACCCCCGGCGTGGAGCGCCGCAGTTTCTTCTGGGCCCGCAGCGATGCCGGGCCCCTGGCATTCTCAGATGACTACAACGCCGCCGGCAGCGCCGGTTATCACCATGAAGCCTGGTATACCGGCGCCCGCAACAGCGCGCCGGGCCGTTGCCTGTGGTCCGAGGCCTACCAGGACCCGGTGACCCAGGTGCCGATGACCACCTGCAGCGTGCCCTATCGCCAGGACGGCGCCTTTGCCGGGGTCGCCACCATCGACCTGCGCCTGGACGACCTGGCGCGCTTCCTCAAGGAGCAGGGGGCGGTCACCGGTGGCTATGCCTTCGCCCTGGACCAGGCCGGCAACGTGCTGTATTTCCCTGATGCCCAGGCCGGCGGCGGGGGCCAGATGCTCAGCTTCGACGCCCTGAGCAAGCAGCAACCCTGGTTGCTTCCGGTGGCCGAGGCCCTGGCCAAGCCGGCACCGACCGGGCAGGTGCGCAGCCTGGACCTGGACGAGGACGGGCGCTTGCAGGAAGCGGCGCGGGTCAGCCTGTTCAGCATGCCCGGCAGCGGCTGGACCATCGGCCTGGTGACCCCGGAGCAGAAGGTCACCGGCCTGGCCCGGGCCATGACCACCGAGATCCTGCTGTTCCTCCTGCCGTTGCTGGCGCTGCTGCTGTTCTTTGCCTGGCTGGCCGGGCACAAGCTGATTGCCCAACTGGAAGAAACCACCCGGCAGATCGATGCCCTGGGCAGTGGCCAGGCCAGCGACAACGCCGAGCTGCACGTCGCCCGGGCCGACGAGATCGGCGCCTTGCGCGCCGCGGTGAACCGCTATGCCGGGCAGTTGCGGCAAATGCTGCAGAAGATCGCCAGCGAAGCCCGGCAGTTGCAGAACGAAGCCGCGCGCCTGGGTCAACTCAGCAGCACCCTGGCCCAGCGTGCCGAGCAGCAGCGCCAGGAGAACACCCAGTTGGCCACGGCCATCACCGAGATGTCCTCCAGTGCCCTGGAAGTGGCGCAGAACACCAACAACTGCGCCGACACCGCGCGCCAGTCCCTGGTGGTGGTGCAGGAGGGCCAGCACAAGGTCGATGCCAACAGCCAGTCGATCCAGCAGTTGTCCGCGGAAATGGCCGAGGCGGCGGCAGTGATCCAGCGCCTGGAGCAGGACAGCCAGCAGGTCGGCGCGGTGCTGGATGTGATCAAGGCGATCTCCGAGCAGACCAACCTGCTGGCGCTGAACGCCGCCATCGAAGCGGCCCGGGCCGGGGAGCAGGGCCGGGGCTTTGCCGTGGTGGCGGACGAAGTGCGGACCCTGGCCGGCCGCACCCAGACCTCGGCCAACGAGATCAGCGGCATGATCAACGACTTGCAGCAGGCCTCGCGTCAGGCGGTGCAGGCGATCCAGGCCGGCGAAACACGAACCCGCCAGGCGGTGGGCGAGGCGTCCGGTGCATCGGATGCGCTGTCCAGCACGGTGACCAGCTTCGACGATATTTCCCAGCGGGCGCAGCAGATTGCCGTGGCGGCCCAGCAGCAGAGCCACGTGACCCAGGAGATCAACGAACTGGCGGTGCGCATCCACGGCATCAGCGAGGACAACGCCCGGGACGCCCAGGCCCTGGACAAGGTCAGCGAGGCCATGCAGGCCCTGTCCGGGCGCTTGTCGAACCTCAGCCAGGGCCACCGCTGAGGCATTGCCTGCCCGGGCCTTCGGTGGCCCGGGCGGGTTTCAGTCTCCCCGGGCCGCATTCGCCGGCCCGTTTCAGATCTGGCTGTACATCATCAGCTTGAAGTTCAGCAACAGCCCCAACGACACCCAGCCGAGCCCCAGCAGGCCATTGATCAACGGCTTGCCGGGAGCCACGCGCGTGGCCAGGAAGCGGGCGATGGCGGCGCCGATCAGCGCGCCGGGAAAGTCGAACAGATAGAACAGCCAGCCCAAGGCGCCTTCCGGGGAACTGATCCACAGGCAGAACAGTTGCAGGTGCGCGGCCAGGGCCAGGGCCACCCCGGTGAACAGCGCCGGCGTGGGCCGGGTGCACAACAGCAGGCCGAGAATCAGCCCCTGGGGCAGCCAGTAGGCGGCGAAGTTCTCCCAGAAATAATCTATCGGTTGCCAGGCCCGGACGATTGCCAGGGACAGCCCCCAGAGCAACGCGGCGGCAGCGGGCAGGTGATTCAGGGAGAGCAGGCGCAGGGAGCTGGAAGACATGCAGGATCTCGCTAATGAAGTTATGGATCAGCCGGGCTGATGGTCGGGGAGGGCGCTCTGGCTGCACAGCTCATGCACCACCTGGCGCAACCAGCGATGGGCCGGGTCGGCCTCCATGCGCGGGTGCCAGAGCAGGGAGATGGTCATTTCCGGCAGGGGCACCGGCAGGCTGAAACCGTGCAGGCCGTGCCGCAGGTTGCTGGTGTGGCGCTCGGGCACCATGGCGATCAGGTCCGAACCCCGGGCCAGGGCCAGGGCGGCGGAAAAACCGCTGACCAGGGTGACGATCTGCCGTTCCAGGCCCAGGGCTTTCAGGGCCTCGTCCATGCGCCCATGAGCATGGCCCTGGTGGGCGGCGAGGATATGTTCGCCAGCCACGTAGGCATCCAGGCTTACCGGCCCCCGGCTCAAGGGGTGGCCGGCGCGGACCACGCCGATAAAACGATCGCGAAACAGCGCCCGGGTGCGCAACTCGGGGCTGGTGTCGGCGTCGATCACCGCGGTTTCCAGGTCGACGCTGGCATCGCGCAGGGGCTGGCTGTCGCGGTCCAGCTTGGGTACGAAATGCACCCGCACCCCGGGCGCTTCAGCCCGCAGGCGACTGACCAGCGCCGGGCCGAAATTCTCGACGAAACCATCACGGCTGCGCAGGGTGAAGGTGCGCTGCAGGCGGCCAAGGTCAATCTGCTCGGCCGGGCGCAGGGCGGCCTGGGCGTCTGCCACCAGTTGGCCGATGCGCTGGCGCAGCTCCAGGGCCCGAGGGGTGGGCACCAGGCCGCGCCCGGCGCGCACCAGCAGCGGGTCGCCGGTGGCCTGGCGCAGGCGGGCCAGCGCCCGGCTCATGGCCGAGGGGCTCAGATGCAGGCGCTGGGCAGCCCGCGCCACGCTGCCTTCGGCCAGCAGTACGTCCAGGGTCAGCAGCAGGTTCAGATCGGGAGTCGACATCGGCGCAATGTAGCACGCAGGCAGCTGGCATGGCGTTGAATGCATCAATTAACTGCAAAGGCTGCGCCTTCCGCCTGGTCACGGCTGGCCCTAGGCTGGCGGGCATCACCTTGCCGGAGCCTGTGCGATGCCCATTCCCGAGTCCCAAGCCGCCCCCCAGGAAGCCCTGGCGCCCCGTGCGCGCTGGGCCCTGGCCAGCCTGTCGCTGGCGATGCTGATGCCGTCCCTGGACACCAGCATCGCCAATGCCGCGCTGCCGAGCCTGGCCCAGACCCTTGAGGCGTCGTTCCAGCAGGTGCAATGGATTGTTCTGGCCTACCTGCTGGCCATCACCACCCTGATCGCCAGCGTCGGGCGCCTGGGGGACCAGTGGGGCCGGCGCCGGGCGCTGCTGGCGGGGATAGCCCTGTTCACCCTGGCCTCGCTGTGCTGCGGCCTGGCCCCTGGCCTGGGCTGGCTGCTGGCGGCCCGCACGCTGCAAGGCCTGGGGGCGGCGGTAATGCTGGCCCTGAGCATGGCCCTGGTGGGTGACGCGCTGCCCAAGGCCCGCATCGGGGCCGCGATGGGCTGGCTGGGCAGTATGTCGGCCCTGGGCACCACCCTGGGCCCGGCCCTCGGCGGCCTGATACTGGCCAGCGTCGGCTGGCGCTGGATGTTCCTGGTCAATGTGCCCCTGGGGTTGGTGGCGCTGTTACTGGCCTGGCGTTGCCTGCCGCCGGACCGGCCTGTGGCGTCGGCCAGTGCCTTCGATGTGCCGGGCAGCCTGCTGCTGGCCTTGAGCCTGGGCGCCTATGCCCTGGCCCTGACCCTGGGGCACAACTTGCTGGCGCCGTTGAACCTGGGCCTGCTGGTGGCCAGCGTGGTCGGGGTCGCGCTCTTGGTGCGTGTCGAGCGCCGGGCCGCCGCGCCGCTGTTCCAGCCGGCCCTGCTGCGCCGGCCACAACTGCGCAGCAGCCTGTGGCTGAGCCTGCTGGTGTCGACGGTGATCATGACCACCCTGGTGGTGGGGCCGTTCTACCTGGCCCGGGGGCTGGGGCTCGGGAGCCTGGCAGTGGGCCTGAGCCTGTCCCTGGGGCCGCTGGTGGCGACCCTGTGCGGCGCCCCCGCCGGGCGTCTGGTGGATCGTTACGGTGCCCGGCCGCTGTCCCGGCTCGGCCTGCTGGGGTTGTGTGGCGGCCTGGGCCTGCTGGCGCTGCTGCCCCGGAGCCTGGGGCTGGCAGGCTACCTGCTGCCGCTGGCCTGGCCACCGCCAGCTACGCGCTGTTCCAGGCGGCCAACAACAGCCTGGTGATGCGTGATGTGGCGCCGCAGCAGCGCGGGCTGACGGCGGGGTTGCTGAGCCTGTCGCGCAACCTCGGGCTGATCAGTGGCGCGGCGGCCATGGGCGCACTGTTCGCCTGGGGCTCGGGGCCGCAGGCCGGCGTCGAGGCCGTGTCCCGCGGCATGCACTGGACCTTTGGCGTGGCGGCGCTGCTGATGCTGCTGGCCTTGCTCAGCGCCGGGCGCAACCGGCTGTCCGAGGAGGCCGGCTCGCCCTTCATCAGTCGTCTGCTGGCGCACAAACCCACCTACATGATCCTCGACGACCACGAGATCGAGGACAACTGAACGCAGGACCGCATCGACAAGAACGGTAGCAAGCGCACCCTGTTCAACTGGGCGATGGGCGCCTACATGAGCTACCAGTGGAGCCATGGGCCGCGCTTCGAGGACAGCCATGTGCAGAACCGTGCGATGTCCGGCAACGATCAGTACCTCAAGCACCGTTCGGTCAAGCAGCTGTTCTACGACTTTTCCTGTTCCAACTACCCGTTCTTCGTGCTGGATACCCGTACCCAGCGCTTTGTCGATGATGTGCCCGGCGCCCTGCAGGACAACCACCTGCTGGGCCGACCCTCACTGCACCCGGCCGAACCCGGCCAGTTGGATCGCTTGTGCGCCTGGTTGCGGCATATGCAGGAGGACCGGGGCAACACCCCCAAGTTCGTGGTGACGTCCAGCGTCTTTGTACCCAATGGCGTGGATACCGCGGGCGAGGGCCCGCGCTACGAGCGGCGCAAGAACCAGAGCGACTCCTGGTCGGCGTTTCCCAGCACCCGCAGCACCGTGCTGGAAACCATCGTCCTGTACCAGGTGCAGAACGTGGTGTTCCTGTCCGGCGACATTCATTGCTCGAACATTTCCCGGTTGCAGTTCAGTGGCGGAGTCCAGGGCATCAAGGCTTATGCGGTCACCTCGTCAGCCTTCTATTGGCCGTTCCCCTTTGCCGACGGCGACCCTGCCGGCTACGTGCATGACTCGCGCACCCCCCAGACCCCGGACAGCTTTGCCCTGAAAAATGTCCCGGGCACCATGGACTACCGCACCTGGGCCTTTACCCAGGCCGACAACTTCGCCCGCCTGGACCTGCACCCCGACACCGCCGAAATGCAGGTGCAGTTCTACGGCACCGACGGCGAGCCCCTGGTGACCCGCAAGCAGGACGATAGCGTCAACGACCAGCCGGAGCGGCTGCAACTGATGCCCTGGTAGCGGGTCTGGCCCGGGTGCACCTGCTCTAGTGGCCTGTCACATGGAGTTGATGCAGATGGCTCACCCGCCCGAGAAACATCATCTGGCGCATGTACATCGCCACGAGCAGGGCCAGGGCGCTAAAGCCGTTGAACCCGGGATGCTGGGCCATGGACAGCGCCCCACAGGCGCTAAAGCTGATTTCGATCAGGGCCAGGGCGATAAAGCCGGTCAACAGGTTCTGGCAGAGGCTGACCTCCGCCATCGCCTTGACCAGGGTCTTGCCGGCGCCGTCATCTGCCTGGATGACTTCATCCAGTTGCCTGGTCACCGCCTTCCACCTGGCGAAGCTGGAGGATGCCGGGGCATCTGCCAGGCCTACCAGCGCCGCCAGGAACCTGCAGCGGTTCAGCGTAGCGATGGATAGCCAGTCCCAGAGCGGGGCGAAGCCGGTGAAGACGATACCGGACACGTAGCTGAGGATGATCAGCACGAACAACAGGGCGCCGCCGAGAATATCGGGGGGTTGCAGCTGTTCGTGGGGGTACTTGAAGGCCAGGACGATCCAGAACGCCATGCCCGGGCAGATCCGTGCAATCAGATCGTAATAGACGCTGGGAATGAGGTTGAGGATCGAGGTGAGCCCGCTGCCGCCCTCGCTCTTGCCAGGCTCTTTTTTGCCCTTGTCTGCTTCGCACATGGCGCTCTCCCTTGCCCAGGAACTCCTGGCTCCTAACTCTTAGTTCAAGGGGGGAGCGTTGTCCACGGAACGGGCTGGACAAGCACTTTCAGTGCTGCCAGGGCAGGGGGGCGCCTCGAACACGCGGTTGGGCGAACACAGGGCCTGGGTGCCCTGTGTCCCTTTGCCAGTCAGTACCCAGGGGCGGCTTACAGCCCCAGTTCCAGCGCCAGCAGGTCCGCCAGTGGCTGGCGGCGGCGGATCAGTCTCGGCTGGCCGTTCTCGAACAGCACCTCCGGCAGCAGCGGGCGGCTGTTGTAGTTGGAGGACATGCTGGCGCCATAGGCGCCGGTGTCGTGCAGTACCAGCAGGTCGCCGACCCGGGCCTGGGGCAGGGGGCGCGGGGTCAGGCATTCGTCGTCCTGGGTGAAGATGTCGCCGGACTCGCACAGCGGGCCGCCGACCACGGTCAGCTGTTGCGGGCGCTCCACCGGGTGGCCGGCGGCGTCCAGCAGGCTCATGCCGTGGTAGGCGCCGTACATGGCCGGGCGCATCAGGTCGTTGAACCCGGTGTCCACCAGCACGAAGTGATGCTGGCCGGCGGTCTTCACCACCCGCACTTCGCTGACCAGGCAGCCGGCCTCGGCCACCAGGAAGCGCCCCGGTTCGATCTCCATGCGCACGCCGTGGCCCAGGTAGGCCTCGATCTCCTGGCGCGCCACTTTCCAGGCATTGGCGTAACGCTGCACGTCCACCGGGGTGTCGCCCTCGCGGTAGGGGGTGGACAGGCCGCCGCCGATGGAGAAGGCCTCGAGGTCGTGGTCCAGGGATTTCACCGCCGCCACCATGGCTGCGCCCACCTGTTCCAGGTGGTCGTAGTCGACCCCGGAGCCGATGTGCATGTGCAGGCCCACCAGGTGCAGGCCATGCTGGTGGATCACCGCCAGGGCTTCGCTCATCTGGTCGTGCCAGATGCCGTGCTTGCTGTTTTCGCCACCGGTGTTGGTCTTGCGGCTGTGGCCGTGGCCGAAGCCCGGGTTGATCCGCAGCCAGACCCGGTGCCCCGGGGATTTCTCCCCCAGTTGGCGGAGCATGTCGATGGAGCCGGCGTTGACTTCCACCTGCAGTTCCACCACCCGGGCCAGGGTGGCCTCGTCGAACAGGTCGCAGGTGAAGACGATGCCGGCATCCACCGGGCTGAAGCCGGCCAGCAGGGCGCGTTCGATTTCCCCCAGGGATACGGCGTCGACCCGTACCCCGGCCTCGCGGATCAGGCGCAGCAGGTGCAGGTTGGACGAGGCCTTCTGGGCGTAGCGCACCACGTCGAACGCCTGCAACTGGGCGATGCGCGCCTGGATGGTGGCAGCGTCATAGCACCACAGTGGAGTGCCGTACTGGCGGGCGGCGGCGACAAGTTGAGCGGGGGAAAATGGAATGGCCATGGCGAATGCAATCTGTGATCAGTGGGAATGGAGGCAGCATGCCCGTTGGTGGCTATTCAAGAAAATATCTATTCTTTGCCAAGATATTCATATTTGATATGGGCTGGTTGATTAAGCGAGTTTCCCGCCATGGACATCTCCCTGCGGCACATCGAAGTGTTCCGCGCCATCATGCAGGCCGGCAGCGTCACCGGCGCCGCGCGCCTGCTGTTTACTTCGCAGCCCACCGTGAGTCGCGAGCTGGCCCGGCTGGAAACGCTTTCCGGCTTGCGCCTGTTCGATCGTGAAGGCGGGCGCCTGCTGCCCACGGCCCAGGCCCTGCTGTTGCTGGAGGAAGTCGAGCGGGCCTATGTGGGGCTGGAGCGGATCAACAGCGTGGCCCAGTCGATCCGCCGCTTCGAGCACGGCCAGTTGAGCCTGAGCTGCCTGCCGCTGTTCTCCCAGACCCTGCTGCCGCCGGTGTGCAAGCAGTTCCAGGCGCAGCACCCGGGCATCGGCCTGAGCATCACCGCCCAGGAATCGCCGCTGTTGGAAGAGGCCCTCAGTGCCCAGCGCCATGACCTGGGCCTGACCGAAAGCGAGCACCTGCCCCGGGGCACCCAGGGCGAACTGCTGTTCTGCGCCGACATGGTCTGCATCCTCGCGGACGACCATCCGCTGCTGGCCAGGCCACGGCTGGCGCTTGCGGATTTTCGCGGCCAGGACTTCATCAACCTCTCGGGCCTGGATATCTACCGCCAGACCCTGGATGAGCATTTTCGCCAGGCCGGGGTGGATCGCCGGATAGTGGTGGAAACCACCAACGCAGCTTCGGTGTGCGCCATGGTGCGCCAGCGGCTCGGGGTGGCGATCATCAACCCCTTGAGTGCCATGGAAGAGGCCGGGCGCGGTCTGGCGATCCGACCGTTGCAGCTGTCGGTGCCCTATCGGGTGATGCTGATCCGCCCGGATTACCGGCCCTCGTCGAGTTTTGTCGAGGGTTTCAGTGAAGCCCTGCGCACCCAGGCCAAGGCACTGCAAGAGCAGGTCGGGCGGATAGTGCAGGGAGGGCAAGGGGTGAATCGCTCAGGCTGATGGGGGGGCGTGGCCCAATGTTCAGCTTGTTGGTGAAGAGGGTGCGTTGGCGCTTCAGGGAAACATGTCCCTCTCGTATGGCGGCAGACAGTTACCGAGGATAGCCCTGCGGTCGGCTGATCTTGTGACAAGCCTCAGGTGCAGGCCCGGACCGTAGCGACTCAATCCCCTGACCAGTTCTGGAGTCAAATAAAATGCCTATTGCCATTCACGCACGCAATAACACCGCCGCTGCGCAGCAAGTCGCCATCAGGAATACCGCCCAGGGCAACAACCTGGCCAACGTCAACATACCTGCCCAAGGCAACGTGGTTCTTTATGTCCTGCAAGCGGATGCCAGTGCCGACCTGTATCTGATCTGCAATGCCAATGCTGCCCAGGCTGCCCAGTTGAGCGTCGTCTACCAGGGCCATAGCAGTGTGGTTCAAGACAGCGACTGGGCCCGCCAATGGACGGTCGATGGTGCCGTGGATGGCGTACAGCTGGACCTGGCATAGCGGGAAAAACTCGCTGGCAAAGACCATCCTGCGCACGCCTTGCCCGTAGGAGCCAGCTTGCTGGCGAAAGCGCTCTCACGGGCGCCTTCGCTGGCAAGCCAGCTCCTACAAGGAGGGCGGTTTTGCGCGGAGGTTAGCGCTCGATCGCCAGGGCCACGCCCTGGCCGCCGCCGATGCACAGGGTCGCCAGGCCCTTTTTGGCATCACGCTTGATCATTTCATGCAGCAGGGTCACCAGCACCCGGCAG